>MDSZ01161353.1_pt1 | contig 11303 bp, 14 predicted proteins | sample 811201 | NCBI WGS metagenome assembly MDSZ01 (sample SAMN05326647, study PRJNA326480) | marine metagenome | isolation source: seawater | place: Indian Ocean: North | collected 2010 | reverse complement strand
TAATATTTTATATTATATGAATTCATATATTTAAGTAGAAAAAATCTATATTGAGTATATTTAATTAATTTAACCAATGTCAGAAAAAAAAACCAATAGAAGAGATTTTTTATTTACTGCTACCTACGCTGTGGGTGCAGTAGGTGTTGGGGCAACAATTTGGCCTATGATAGACCAAATGAATCCCGATGCTTCAGTAAAAGCTTTGGCTAGCACCGAGGTAGATGTGAGCTCTGTAAATCCAGGTAAAACAATTACTGTTCTTTGGAGAGGAAAACCTGTTTTTATTAGAAGGAGAACAGACGAGGAGATTGCAGAAGCAAGGGCAGTCAAGATGGAAGAATTAAAACATCCAGAAAAAGATGAAGATAGAGCTTCGAATCCTGAGTGGTTAGTCATGCTTGGGGTATGTACTCATTTGGGCTGTGTGCCTTTGGATCAAAAAGGAGATTATAATGGTTGGTTTTGTCCTTGTCATGGATCTCATTATGATACATCAGGCAGAATTAGAAAGGGTCCTGCCCCAACTAATATGGAAGTTCCAAAATATGAATTTGTTGATGCAAATACAATTAAGATTGGATAAGCTTTATGAGTGATCACGAATATACACCCAGCTCTAAAGTAGGAAAATGGTTTAACGATAGACTTCCATTACTAACTCTTGCTAATCATTTAACTGATTATCCAACTCCAAAAAATTTAAATTATTGGTGGACTTTTGGAGGGATACTTACTTTTTGTTTGATTACTCAAATAGTTACAGGTTTAACTTTAGCTATGCATTACATAGCCCATGCTGATATGGCATTCGAAAGTGTTGAGCATATAATGAGAGATGTAAACTATGGATGGTTAATAAGATACATTCATGCAAACGGTGCGTCCATGTTCTTTTTAGCTGTTTATATTCATATTTTTAGATCTTTATTTTATGGATCGTACAAAGCACCTAGAGAAATTATTTGGATTATAGGTATTATAATTTACCTACTAATGATGGCTGCAGCATTTATGGGTTATGTGCTTCCTTGGGGTCAGATGAGTTTTTGGGGAGCAACAGTTATCACAAATCTATTTAGTGCAATTCCATTGGTAGGTGAGGGAATAGTTACATGGTTATGGGGAGGCTATTCAGTAGATAATCCTACTTTAACAAGATTTTTTACTTTACACTATTTAATTCCCTTTTTAATTTTAGGTTTAGTTGTGCTTCATATTTGGGCATTACATGTACCAGGTAATAATAACCCTGTAGGAATTGACATTAAAAAACCATCAAAAGATACTGTGCCTTTTCATCCTTATATTGTAATCAAAGATGGTTTCGCTTTATTAATGTTTATTATCGTATTTGCATTTTTTGTTTTTTATACCCCAAATATTTTAGGTCATGCTGACAACTATATTGAGGCTGATCCATTGGTAACACCTGCTCATATAGTGCCTGAGTGGTATCTATTGCCATTCTATGCAATTTTAAGATCAGTTCCTGATAAACTTTTAGGGGTAGTCGCGATGCTATCTGCAATTTTAATTTTAGCAGCTTTGCCATGGCTTGACACATCAAAGATAAGGTCTGCAGTCTTTAGACCACTTTATAAACAATTTTATTGGATATTAGTGGCTGATGTTTTGATTTTAGGATATGTGGGCGCGATGCCAGCAGAAGGTTTATATTTATTAATTGCAAGAATAGCGACAGCATATTACTTTATACACTTTTTGATTATACTTCCTGTTCTAGGATTTAAAGAAAAAACCCTTCCTGTGCCGCTAAGTATTACAGAGCCTGTTTTAGGCGGATCTGCAAACTTAGCAACAGTAAGAAAAAAAGAGAAAGTTGATATATTAGGTGAAAAAAATTTATAATATATCGATTTTAATTTTATCACTATTGGTTTTTCCCCAATTATTACATTCTGCAGAAAAATCTGAATATTTAAAAACAAGTTGGAGCTTCAAGGGGGTTTTTGGAAAATTTGATCGAGGTGCTCTCCAAAGAGGGTATCAAGTTTACACAGAAGTATGTGCCTCTTGTCATTCTATGAAATATGTTAGTTATAGAAATCTTGCTGAGAAGGGTGGACCAGAATTTACAGAGGAACAAGCTAAAGCTATTGCTGCATCATTTGAGGTCACTGATGGGCCTAACGCAGATGGTGAGATGTTTACAAGACCAGGTAAATTATCTGATAAATTTGTGATGCCTTATGAAAATGTTAAATCTGCTCAAGCAGCGAACGGAGGGGCCTATCCACCAGATATGTCAGTTTTAGTAAAAGCAAGAGGCGGTGGTGTAGATTATATTTACTCTCTTTTGCAAGGATATGAAGATCCACCAGTTGGATTTGTTTTAGATGAGGGTGTTTATTACAATAAGTATATGTATGGAAACAAAATCAAAATGGCTAATCCGCTTTCTGAGGGTTTAGTTGAATATGCTGATGGAACAAACCCAACTGTAGAACAAATGTCAAAAGATGTTACGACTTTTTTGATGTGGACAGCAGAACCTCATTTAGAAGCACGCCATCAAATGGGATTTAAAGCAATCGTTTATTTAATTATTCTTACAATATTAGTTTATTTTAGTATGAAAAGAATTTGGTCACGTATTGAAACGAAAGTTTAGGATATCACCGTCTTTAACAATATATTCCTTTCCTTCCAATCTCATTTTGCCATTTGTCTTAGAATTTGACCAACCATCACTGGAAACAAAGTCTTTGTAGGAAACAGTTTCAGCTCTAATAAATCCTTTTTCGAAGTCTGTGTGTATTTCACCAGCAGCTTTAGGAGCTGTACAATTTTTCTGTATAGTCCAAGCTCTAGTTTCTTCAGGTCCGGAAGTAAAAAAAGTATCCAATTCGAGAATTTGATAACCTTTTTTAATCAATAAATCCAGACCAGTTTTTTTTAAGCCAATCATTTCCATATAATTTTTTTTTTCATCTGAGTCTAATTCATTAATTTGATTTTCTATGTCTGCAGAAATGATTAAAGTATTTTCATCACCATGTTTGTTCGTAAATGATTTTGTATAATTATTACCCTTTTGAATACTCTGTTCATCAACATTACAAACAAATATTTTGGGTTTAATAGATAATAATCCACTTCGATTAAGTTGTTTTTTATCAAATTGCAATTTTAAATCAGAAATATCTTTGTCATTATTAATATGATCTAAAGCTAATTCAAGAATTTTTAGCTGTTCTTCATCAATATTTTTTTTATTAGTTTTTTCCAGTCTTTTTTGGATAGACTCCAGATCTGCTAACATCATCTCAGTCTCTATAATTTCTATGTCTCTTACTGGGTCAATTGATGGATTAACATTTTGAATATCATCAGAGTCAAAGCATCTGACCATATGTATAATTGCATCTACTTCTCTAATATGTGAAAGAAATTTATTTCCTAATCCTTCTCCTTTTGAGGCTCCTTTAACTAATCCAGCAATATCTACGAAAGAAATAGAGGTATTAATTATTTTTTTTGATTTAGAAATTTTTGCAAGTTTATCTAACCTTTCATCAGGAACTGGTACAACTCCTATATTTGGATCAATTGTGCAAAATGGAAAATTAGCTGCTTGAGCTTTACTTGAGTTGGTTAAAGCATTAAACAAAGTTGATTTACCTACATTTGGTAGACCAACTATTCCACACTTAAAACTCATTATTTATTATTTACATTACTAGAAAATGAATCTAATTTTTTTCTAACTAAATCTCCAATAGACTCTGTTATGTGTTCAGATATTTTGTTTATTCCTAGAAGCTCATCTTCATCAAAATTTTGCAAAACATAATCCGATATTTCAATTGGAGTTTTTGGTTTACCTATACCAATTCTAACTCTTGAGTAATCTTTTCCAATAAACTTATCAATTGATGCAATTCCATTATGTCCTGCACTTGAGCCACCAAATTTTGCCTTAATCTTTCCAAATTCCACATCAAGATCATCATGAAAGACAATCACATCTTCAGCGTCAAATTTGAAATATTCAAGAAGTTCTCTGATGCAAATACCGGAGTTGTTCATAAAAGTTAAAGGTTTAATTGCATAGACTTTTTCGCCCTCTATATTTCCAGTAGTTAACAATCCTTTAAATTTTGGTTTCTGTTTAGATAAACTAAATTTTTTATTTATTGCATCAATAATTTTAAAACCAACATTGTGTCGGTTATTCTCACTGTCTGGTGTTGGATTGCCAAGACCTACAAATAAAAGCATAAATATTAATGAAGTTTAGATTTCAATTTTATTGATTATTTCTTATCGTCAGGGCCCTTTTTATCAGCTGGTTTTTTATCTTCACCTTCTTTTTTTTCACCTTCGGCCCCTTCTGCTGGTTTATCACCCTCAGCAGCCGCCACACCTTCAGCTCCTTCGCCTTCTGCTGCCTCTGCTTCAGCTGGTTTCTCTGGTTCTTTCATAACTGTTGGAGCCGCTAATGTAGCAATTACGAAATCTCTTCCCTGAATAGTTGGAACGACATCATCCTCTAGTTTTACAGATGAAATTTTAAAACTTTCACCAATATCTATACCATCAAGATCTAAAGTTAGTTTTTCAGGTATCTTTTCACTTGGGCATTTAAGTTCCACTTTTCTTCTAACTATGTTAAGTACGCCACCTCTTTTTAAACCAGGTGATTTTTCATGATTAATAAACTCTACAGGTACTTCAATTCTTATTGAAACTCCAGGAACGACTCTCAAAAAATCAACATGAATTGGCTCATCAGTTATGACATCATAAATTACTTCTCTTGGCAAAACATTTTGATTTTTTCCATTGATAGAAAGAGAGATTATATTTGATAAAAAATTTTCTTTTTCTATTGTTGATTTCAATATTTTTTTTGAGATGGAAATCTTCTCGTTTTTATCTTTTCCACCATAAACTATGCCAGGCACATTACCATCGTTTCTAATAGTATTTAGTTCGCCTTTAGTTTTATTGTCTCTGATAATTGCTTCTAGTGATATCATAAAAACAGAGGTTTTTAGCCCATGTTCAAAAATAACTCAAGGTAATTATTTAAATAAATCAGAAACAGAGGTTGAGTTAGAAATTCTTTTAATTGCCTCTCCCATTAAGCTAGAAATTGATAAAACTTCAATATTTTTGGCACTTTTAACTTTTTCTCCATTATCAATTGTATCCGTGATGACTAAATTTTTTATCTTGGATTTTTTAATTTTTTTAACTGCATCACCACTGAGCACTCCATGTGTGATATAAACAAAAACTTCTTTAGCACCTCTATCTTTAAGAGCTTTAGCAGCATTAACAATAGTTCCACCAGAATCAATTATATCGTCTACAATTATACAAGTTTTATCCTTTACATTACCAATGACATTCATCACTTGTGATTGACCAGGTTTAGGTCTTCTCTTATCCACAATTGCCAGCCCAACATTTAAAAGTTTTCCTAGGGCTCTTGCTCTTTCAGTTCCCCCAACATCTGGTGCAACACAAATTATATTTTTACTTTTAATTTTTTTCTTTACATGTCTCGCAAAAATTGGAGTAGCAAACAGGTTATCAACTGGAATATCAAAAAAACCTTGAATTTGACCTGCATGCAAATCAACAGTCACAACTCTATCTGCCCCAGCTGTTGTTATTAAATTAGAAACCAATTTAGCTGATATAGAAGTCCTTGGAACCACTTTTCTATCTTGTCTAGCATAACCGAAATAAGGAATGACTGCAGTAATATTTTTAGCTGATGATCTTTTTAAGGCGTCTATACAAAGTAATAATTCCATCAAGTTGTCATTGGCTGGTGAAGAAACAGATTGAATGATAAAAATGCTATTACCTCTTATGTTTTCATTAATCTCGATATAAATTTCACCATCAGAAAACTTTCTAATACTTGAATTAACAAGTTTAGATTTTAAAAATTTTGCGATATTTTTGCTTAATGGTTTATTGCTATTTCCAGTTAATAATTTCATTAAAAATTAATTAATCATAATTATTGAAATATTTCTACCATAATCATTATGACTCAGTTTTAAAGATCTTCTTGCACTAAAAAAATTATTTTTTACACTAAAAGTATCAACATTTATTACATCAAAATTTTTTATTTTGTTTAATTTGACTTGTTTTTTTACATAATTAGTTAAATCAAAATAAATCTTTCTTTTTTTTGTCGAAAAAAAATCATTATTATGCCTATCTTGTTTAATAAACTTATCTTTAAATGGTTTTTTAACTTCATAATTTTTTTTTGATATACAGGGTCCTATTGCTACTACCATGTTTTTGGGATTACACCCTCTATTTATCATAAATTTTATAACTTTTTTAATTATACCTTTAAAAGCACCACGCCAACCAGCATGGATTGCAGAAATAATTTTTTTTTTTTGATCAAAAATTAAAATAGGAACACAATCAGCGGTTAAGACTGCAATAGGTAGTTTTCTTTTTTCAGAAATTATAGCATCAGCTCTTACACTTCTATTTTTGATATTGGAATTTTTACTTAAAAATACAAATTTATTACTATGGAATTGCTTTACAAAAAAAATGTCATTTGATTTTATTTTTAATTTAAATTTAACAATTTCCAAGTTTTTTTTAATATTTTCTTTTTTATCTTTTGATCCAATCCCACAATTTAAACTTTTATATTTACCCTTTGACACTCCGCCATTTTTATTAAAAAAGGCGTGACTTATCTCTTTAAATTTTGACAATTTTTTTGATTTAAGCAAATTTAAAAACCTGTTTGAAAAATATTATTAGAGTTTTTTATCAACATTACTTTAAATAATTTCCCCATTTCGTTCTTACTAATCAATCTTTTAAGTCTATAGTATATATCTGCTTTTTGTGAAAATGTTTTATTTTTACTTATTATTTCTGCTCTTTGATAAATACCTAATTTTTTTAAAAAATAACTCTGATTAGTATAATTAACATTTAATTTGTAAAATTTTTTTGCAATTTCACTAATTAAGTTGAAATTCAAGTGATATGTAATATCTGAATTTCCAATATTTTCTAGAACTTTTGAATACTTCTTATTATGTATTGCCTCTAATGTGTTTCTCATTTTTTTTTGAAAATAACCATAATCAATTATTAGAATTCCCCCTTTATTTTGTTTTATAATTTTAAAAATTTTATTTAAATATTCTAAGCCCACAGGCGAATATTCTATGAAATTTTGTTTATTTGAAATATTAAATTTTAATTTTCTTTCTAATATCTTGATATTTGTTTTTTTATAAATATAACTTAATTTCTTTTCAGATGAAATATTCACAAATTTTTCATACCAGCAGTTTCCTTTTTTTGAAAATTGTTTAACAGGCATCGCGTCAAAAAATTCATTAGCTAAAAAGATAGTTGGGGCTTTATTGATTTTAACAAATTTCTTTATCCATTTAATATTTTTAAATTGTATATTTTTTTTTTGTTGTTTTATTAATTTTGGGCTTTTCTCATACATGAATAAATTACAAGATTTTATAAAAGAGGGGAATCTCTTAAAACTTTCAATCATAATTTTCATCATTTCACCATTTCCACCACCTAATTCTATAAGATTAAATTTTTTTGGTGATCCTAAATGCTCCCAAAAATTGATTGTCCAAATGGCAACCATTTCAGAAAAGAGTCTTGATATGTTTGGAGCAGTAGTAAAATCTCCAGTTTCTCCAAATGGATTTTGTGTTATGTAATAGCCAACTTTTTTATCGTAAAGACAATAGTCAATAAACTTATCTAATGAAATTTTATGATTTTTTTTTAATATCATTAATAAAGTAGTACAAGGTAATGCCAGCAATAAAAAACACCAAGCTTATTATTTGTCCCATTGTCAGGTTAAGGATAAAATATCCAAGTTGATTATCAGGCTCACGAAAGTATTCTACTATAAATCTGAAAGTAGAATAATATATTAAAAAAAAAGCTGATAATTTACCCTGTGTTTTAAATTTTTCTTTTTTCCAAAAAAAAATTAGTAAAATAAATAATACAATACCCTCTAAAATTGCCTCATAAATTTGAGAGGGGTGTCTATATAAATTATCAATTTGAATAAATTTAACCCCCCATGGCATTGTTGTTTCATGACCATATAATTCTGAATTAATGAAGTTAGCAATTCTCCCAAAAAAAATTCCAATCGGTGAAACTATTGCAACTACATCAAGATAATTAAAAATATTATCCTCATATTTTTTTGCAAATATTATACTTGCAATAATGATTCCAATAACCCCACCATGAAAGGACATACCACCTTGCCATATTTTCAGAACATCAATTGAATTATTTAAATAGTAATCGAAATTATAAAATATAACATATCCTAATCTACCACCAACTATTAGTCCAATTATTAGGTATGTTATATAATCATCAAATTTATTCCTTATGTTTTCATTAACGAAAAATTTCTTAGCTAAATACCAGCCTAAAATTATCCCTATTATATAAGATAAAGAATACCATCGAATTTCTAAAGAGAAAATTTCAATTGCTACTGGGTCAAAATTATTAATGAACATTATAATTTATATTAGTAAGATATAAGTATATTAACAATTAAATAAATATATGAAAAATTCAAAATTTGTTTTTGATAAAATTACTAAATTATTTGAGCAAGGCTTAATTTCCTCAAGAGATTTAACAAATGAGATTGTCACTATTTTAAAGTCGAAAAGGGATGAAATAGTCTTTAAAATGAAACTTACAAGTAAAGATGAATTTGAAGTATTATCTAAAAGGGTTGAAAATCTAGAAAAAAAATTAGAAAAATTTAATTATCCCCCACCAAAAAAAACTAGACGGGTAAAAAAATCTTAACTCCAAGACCCTTAAGTTTAGATTTTTCTAATTTTATATTACCACCATGTGAACGAATTATATCAGAAGCTATTGAGAGACCAAGACCAACACTTGATTTTGTTTCTGCTCTCCCTTTGTCAATTTTATAGAATGGCTTAAAAACATTATCGTATTCATCTTCAGGAATTCCTGGACCATCATCTTCGATTTTTATGAATATACTTGTAGTTTTTTTTGATAGATCTACATTGACTTTTTTTCCATATTTAAGTGAGTTATCAATTAAATTATTTATCGACCTCTTTATTAAATTTTTTCTACCATTTAAATAAATTCTTTCTGATAATGTCTTAGAAATATTATCATTATTATATTTTTTAATAATATCGTCTAATAATTCACTTAAATTAAAAAGTTCATCTTTTTCGATATAAGATGAACTTGTAAATTGCAAATATTCGTTTAGCATTTTTTCCATTTCATTAATATCATCAACCAATCTATTTGAAATTTCTTTATCTTTAATAAATGCAGTTTGTAATTTCATTCTAGTAAGAGGAGTTCTTAGGTCATGGCTAATACCTGATAGCATTTCAGATCTTTGATTTAAATGTCTCAAAATTCTCTTCCGCATTTTATCAAACTCAAGCCCAGCTTGTCTTATCTCTGAAGCACCCGATGGTTTGAATTCTTCAACTTTTTCTCCTCTACCAAATCTTTCAGCAGCTTTAGCCAAAGCGGTTATAGGTCGAGTTTGATTTTTTAAAAATATTAATGAAATTATGATTAGAATGAAAGCTGGCACTGTAATCCATAATCCAAAAATTCTTGCAGAAGAACTAGTCAAGCGATCTCTTGGAATTAAAAATTTAAAATATCCATTTTGAAATTTTATTCTTAGATCAATTAACTCCTTATAATTTGTAGTATTAAACCAGTATTGGTCAGTTCCAAATCTAGATTTTAATTCTCTTCTTAAAGTTCTATCAATAGGACTAAACCATCTTTCATCACGAATAAATTCAAAATTTTCATCTTGAACAAATTCAATATTTAAATCTTGATAGACTGAGAAGAGGTTTGTTATTTCATCTTTGTCGTAATTATTATTTTTGTAAACTTCAATAAATGTCTTAATTTCACTTGCTAGTGCTCTTGTCATACCTTTGTTTGTTTTAATCCATAGACTATCAAAAAAAACTATTGTAATGATCAACTGTATTACAATTACAGGAACAGCAACTATTAAAAGTGCCCTATAGAATAATCTTTTTGGTAACAAGTCTTTTATAAATTTATTCAATCCATAAAACATAACCAGCTCCTCTTATGGTTTGAAGAAATTTAGGATTTTTTGGATCAAGCTCAATTTTTTTTCTTAATCTAGTGATAATTACATCAATTGACCTCTCTTTATCTAAATTTATGTATTTACCTATCTCCATTCTATCAAAAGTTTTTCCAGGATTATTAATCATTTTTTCTAAAATTATTTTTTCAGTATTATTAATTTTAAACTCAATATTATTTTTTTTTATTAGTTGTTTGTTAAGATCTATCTTTATATTTTCAAATTCAATTACTCTCTTCAAGTCACTTCTTTTTGTTTTATCTAAAATATTCTTAATTCTTAAAAGTAATTCTTTAGGCTCAAAGGGTTTTGCTAAATAATCATCTGCACCAATTTCAAGACCCTCAACCCTTTCACTTGCCTCTCCCTTGGCGGTTAATAATATCACCGGGGTATCCAAACTTTTTTTAATTTCTTCAATAAATTCTAAGCCACTTTTTCCAGGCATCATGATGTCTAAAATTATTAAATCAAATTTAATAATCTTAATTTTTTCAGATGCATCTTCTGCATTATTGGCTGTTGTTATTAAGTATCTATTTTCATTGAGATATTTTTTTACTAATGATCTAATTCCCTCATCATCATCAACTACCAGTATATGTGCTAAAAAATCATCCATTTATAATTTTATTTAAAACACTATCAAAATTTAAAACTTCCTCAGAGTTTGAATTTAGTAAAGCGTTATAGATTCTTTTTTTCTGCATTTGAAAAATTTCTTCGAATATTTGTTTACCTTTATTATTTAAGAATACATGCTTTACTCTCGTGTCCTGTTCATCCTTTTTAAATTCAATAATTTCCAATTTAATTAAATCTTTAAGCACTCTATTTAAGCTTTGTTTTGTTACTTTTAATCTTTTTAGTAATTCAGAGATTGAAATACCCTCATACATTGATATTAAATGAATTACTTTATTATGTGCTAAGCCAATAGAGTATTTATCTAGAATTCTTTTAGAGTCTAAAAAAATCTCTCTGTACCCAACAAATAATTTTTCAATTAAGTCTTTTAGTTGATCATCCTTTAAATATAAAAGTTCTTTCATTTATTGGTAAGTTATATTGACATATTATAGATACAAAGATAATTTTCAGTAATAATTTT
>MDSZ01159952.1_pt1 | contig 11303 bp, 10 predicted proteins | sample 811201 | NCBI WGS metagenome assembly MDSZ01 (sample SAMN05326647, study PRJNA326480) | marine metagenome | isolation source: seawater | place: Indian Ocean: North | collected 2010 | reverse complement strand
GAAAAAATTCTGGACTAATTCTTAATGCTGCTAATGAAATTAGTGTAGAATATTTTCTTAAAGGTATGATTAAATTTACAGATATATCCAATATTATTAATAATGTATTGGATCAAAATGAGCTATGTAGTCACACTGATATTAAGTCTATAATAGATAATGATATTGCAGTAAGAAAATCAACAAAAGAAATAATAAGTAAAAAATATGGAATTAATTAACAGTATAGTCGGATTCATTATTGCAATAGGTATTTTGGTTACCTTTCATGAGTATGGTCATTATCTAGTAGCTAGAATGTGTGATATTAGAGTGCTTAAGTTTAGCGTAGGGTTTGGAAAACCTATTTATTCTTGGATTTCTAGTAAAACAAATACTCAATATTCACTATGCATGATTCCCCTTGGCGGCTATGTACAAATGTTAGAATCAAAAAACCAAGATGGGCAACCTAACAACATTGATGAAAATGACCAAAAATACTGTTTTGATAAAAAAAATGTTTACCAGAGATTTGCTGTTGTTGCAGCAGGCCCTATTTTTAATTTGATATTAGCTGTAATATTTTTTGCTATGACTTTCATGTATGGCATCAGTGGTGTTAAACCAAAAATATCTCTTGAAAATAATGTTTATGAAGTACTATCTGTAAACAATAATGAAGTACAACGATGGCAGGATGTAAGAGTTGAGTTACTGAATAATGTGATTAATGAGAAAAAAATTATCTTAACACTTAAAGATACAAATAATAACTTAAATCAATTTCCTGTTAAATATGACTCCAGCATCTTGAATAAAGAAGGTGACATCGTATCAAATATAGGTTTAAACATAATATATCCGGGACGCGATGCAATAATTGGTGAGGTAAATACTAATGATAATAATCAAAATGTACAAGTAGATGACCGAATCTTAAGCATCAATGGACAACTTGTAGAAACTTGGAATGATTTTGTAACCATTATCAAGGAATCTCCCGAACAACAAATAAATATAGTCGCGCTACGTGATAATAAGGTCATTGATTATGATGCACGCGTACTTGAAAAGAATGGAAATGGATTTTTAGGAGTTTCAAAAAAAATTGATAAAACAGATTTCGTCTTTGTAAATTATAATTTATCTGACTCAATCAATCGTGCAATAACTAGTACATCTGACTACACTATTTTAACCTTTAAGATGATTGGAAGGCTTGTTATGGGTGAGGCTAATGTAAAAAACCTTAGTGGACCACTTTCAATTGCTCAGTTTTCAGGAAGATCTCTTGAAATGGGGCTTTCATATTTTTTGTATCTACTAGCAATCTTAAGCGTAAGTCTGGGAGTACTAAATCTATTACCAATTCCAATGTTAGATGGTGGTCATCTTGTATATTATGTTTATGAAATAATATTCGGTGAAGAATTACCATATAAAGTTCAATTAGCAGCTCAGTTCATTGGTATAGCTCTTCTTGGGTTTATCATGATAATTGCATTTTATAACGATTTTGTCAGAATATTTTCATGATTCGAATTATCTTTTTAATCTTTATTTCTTTTTTGATAAATCTATCTCATGCTGATGAGCAACAGCTAAATTTTATTGAAATAGATGGAAACATAAGGATAACAAATGAGGAGATAATTGAATATTCTGATTTTAAGATTGGTAAGAATTACGATCAGGATGATATTTCAGAAATGATAAAACGGTTATTCTCAACAAATCTTTTTACAGATATCAGCATTAAAGTGACAGATAATACTCTAATAATTAATGTTATAGAGACGCCTTTGGTATCAAGAATAAATGTTGAAGGTAATAAACTTATTGAAACGGAACAAGTTATTTCCTCGCTTGAAAGTATTGGTATAAAAAAGAGTAAACCCTACAGCGAAAATTTATTAGATAAGGTTGAGCAGGAACTTGTGAGATTATATTACGATAACGGGCGTTATTCTTCATCAGTTGAAATTGAAGGTGTAAAAGTTGAAAATAATCTAGTTAATCTTAATGTTAAGATTAATGAAGGAGAAGCTTCTACTATAAAGGAAGTGAAAATTATAGGTAATCGAAACTTTTCTACCCGTCAAATTAAATCTATTATTAAATCTGGCCCTAAGTATTGGTTTGAAGTGTGGTCTGATAAAGACATATACAACAGTACTCAGCTAGATCAAGATATTGAGTCAATAATACAATACTATCAGAATATGGGGTACGCAAAAGTCAAGATTGTTTCAGAACAAGTTAACTTATCACCAGATAAGAAAGACATATATATAACTATCTCGATTGACGAAGGAAGAAAATATACATTTGGAAGTATTAGTGCAACAGGTCTTGAAAATTTTGATGATGAAATTTTTAAAAATGTTCTAAAATTTAATTTAAAGCCAGGAACATCATTCAATCGATCAAAAATTGAATCCACCCAAGAGAGCTTAAAGTTCATACTTGGTGAAAAGGGCTATGCATTTCCTGATATCAATTATAATGCTTCATTTAATGATAGTACTTCATCTGTTGATATAGCTTTTCTTATCAACTTGAATTCTAAGTCCTTTGTAAGAAGAATAAATATAATTGGAAACACCAAGACTAATGATGAAGTCTATAGACGTGAGCTAAGACAGTTTGAGTCGTCATTGTATCAAGAAAGTAAAATTAATAGATCTAAAATAAGATTGCAACGTCTAAAATATGTAAATAATGTTGATGTTAAGAAGACAGTCATAAATCAATCGACAGGTGTGATTGACATTGATTTTATAATTGATGAAACTCAATCAGGTGAATTTAAAGTTGGCGCAGGTTACTCTGACTCATCCGGTGCTATTTTTAATGTTAAGGTTCAGCAAGATAATTTCCTAGGAAAAGGTAATAATGTTGCCCTAGAACTAGAAAAAAGTTCTTATAAAAAATTGATCCGATATAGTAATACAAATCCATATCATACAAGAGACGGAATCTCTAAGACCACCAACCTTGTTTTTAGCGAAACAGATGTTTCTGAAACTTCTACAGCAGCTTATATATCAGATACTATAGCTTATGGTGTTAATTTTAATGTACCAATATCTGAGACAAAATCATATGGTTACGGAGGACAGCTAGTTCTAACAGATTATACAAGAACATTGAATTCACCATCCAATGTTACCTCATTTTTGAATAAACATGGTGATACACATTTTGGTTTTCTAATTAATGCGAATTATACAGAAGATACAAGAGATCGAACGATTTATGCGTCTTCCGGTAAACGACAAAGTTTCATTTCAAATTTATACATCCCACCTGATTTTGATTACTCTTATGCATCTTTTAAATTTGCAGGTGAATACAACAAACCTTACACCCTAAATTTTTTCAATATATTTAATTGGAATACTGTTCTTCAAACTAAGCCACAAATAGGGTTTGGCACAGGTTTGATAGGATCATCAAGTCTTCCATTTCATGATAAATTTTTTGCTGGCGGTGATCGAACTGTAAGAGGGTTTGACTCTAATAGTTTAGGGCCACTTAGAAATAATACTACATGTACAGCCAAAACTTGCGATGCTATAGGTGGAGATTTTCTTTTTGCAATCCAAAATAACTGGATTTTTCCCCCACCTCCATTCTTAGGTGAGGACAATAGAAACTTTAGAGCATCATTGTTTGTTGATATAGGTAATGTGTTTGAAGATATTGCAGATTTTAGTTATAGTGATTTACGTGGAAGTTATGGAATTCAAGGGAATTTCAGAACTCCTGTAGGTACTGTTTCTATTGGATTTGTGGATGCATTCAAATCTAAAGCAGGCGATGACACAAAACCTGTAATATTTTCTCTTGGAGGAGCATTTTGATGATGAAAAAAATCTATACTTACCTGCTTGTAATTCTTATGATTTTACCAAATCTAGTGCAAGCTGAAATTAAAGTTGGAATTGTGAAACTTGATGAGTTATTTAAAGAGATACCTATATACAAAGAGTCTCAAAATAATATCAAAAATGAATTTAAACCTAAAGCAGATGAATTAAAAGAAATAGAAACTTCATGGAATAAGCTTAATGATGATTATCTCAAAAATGAAAGAGTTATGTCAAAGGATGAAAGAAAAAATAAAATCAGTCAAATTAATAAAATTGAAAAAGAGTTTAGAGATAAACAACAATCTCTTCAAAAAGAACTACAAACCAAACAGAACTCTGAACTAAACAGAATAAGGATCATTGTAGAGAATGCTATTAATGAATATGCTAAAGATAATGACTATGATCTAATATTAAGAGCAGACGGTACAACATTGTATGCTAAGAAATACGTTGATATCACTCAAGAGATTATAAACAAGCTCAACTAGAATGAAGCTAGATAAAGCTTATACTATTAATGAACTGGAAAATGTACTTGGAGCTGAGTGTACCTCACATGGTAATAAAATATTTAATACTATATCCACAATCACTAACCCTATTAAAGGATCTCTAGGTTTTCTCACTAGTGATAATAATTATGATTTGTCACTCTTTGCTGGTTTAATTGTAGATATATCGTTTTCAAGAGATATAAGCGAAGACATATTGTTGTTCAAGACCAAAAATGTGTCTAAATCTTTATCCAAATTACTTTATAGAATCAACAAAGGCCGTGAATACAAATTATTAGAAAATCATTTGAATGTCACTGTTGGAGAGAATGTTTCAATAGGAAATAATTGTTTATTATATCCTGGTGTATTTATAAATCATGATACTATCATCGGAGACAATGTAATAATTCATCCCAATGCTGTGATTGGTTCTGATGGCTTTGGACTTTATCGCGATGAAAACTCTTGGGTAAAAATACCTCATGTTGGCTCTGTTGTTATAGAGGATAACGTTGAAATAGGGAGCGGGACCACTATTGATAGAGGCATGATTGATAACACGCATCTGAGTAAAAACTGTAAAATAGATAATTTAGTACATATTGCGCACAACGTATCTATAGGAAAGAACACTGCAATCGCTGCTTGTACTGGAATCGCTGGGAGCACGATTATTGGAAATAACTGTACAATAGGTGGGGGCGTTGGTATTAATGGCCATATATCAATATGTGATAATGTGCATATTCATGGTATGACAATGGTTACTAAATCTATCAAGAATGAAGGATCATATGCCTCAGCATTGGCAGCGGATACAGTTCGTAATTGGAGTAAAAATCAAGTATTATTCAGAAATCTGCACAAAAAAAAATAGGCACATAATATGATAATTCAAAATTACTTACCTCATAGATACCCTTTTCTTTTGATTGATAAAGTTATTAAAATCGAAAAAGGTAAGACTATAATAGCAAACAAAAACGTTAGTAATAATGAACCTTTTTTCCAAGGACATTTTCCTGACCATCCAGTATTTCCAGGTGTTCTTTTACTTGAAGCTATGGCGCAAGCTACAGCAATTCTTGATGTACACAGTAATAAAAGAGATATGACTAAGCATCTCTATTATTTCGTTGGGATAGATAATGCAAGGTTCAAAAAACAGGTACTTCCCGGTGATATTATTACAATTCATGCAGAATTACTTCAAAGCAAAAGCGAAGTCCATAAATTTGCTGCCTATTGCGAGGTAGAATCAGAAATTGTTTGTAAAGCTGATTTAATTGGAGCGATTAGACCAAGGAATGATACATAGTACAGCAATCGTTGATCCGTCAGCTGATATAGATAAGAGTGTTGTAATAGGCGCTTATTCTGTTGTAGAAAAAAATGTATCCATTAAAGCAGGCACAATAATAAAAGATCACACAATCATCAGACAGAATACATCGATTGGTAAAAACAATATCATATATCAATTTGCCACAATTGGTGAGGATCCCCAAGACTTAAAGTTTGATGGAGAGAACACAACTTGCACAATAGGTGACAATAATACTTTCAGAGAATACTGTAGTGTACACCGTGGTACAGAAAAAGGTATATCTGATACATCTATAGGGAGCAACAATTTATTTATGGCTTACACACATGTGGCACATGATTGCATAATAAATGATAACTGCATATTATCAAATGCTGCGAGTCTTGCTGGTCATGTATATCTGGAATCATATGTTTCCCTTGGAGGGTTTAGTTTGGTGCATCAGTTTTGCAGAGTAGGTGAATATGCATTCTCTGGTCTTGGGACTGTTATTACTCAAGACATAACTCCCTACACACTGGTATCAGGAAATCATGCAAAAGCATATAAAATAAATGTTGAAGGGCTAAAAAGAAAAGGCTTTGATAAAAATACTATTCAATCACTTGAGAAATGTTTCAAATTATTTATAAAATCAAAAAAAACATCTCTTGAAAAATTAGATGAATATAAATCTCTTAATATAGAAAATGATTTCACAAAAAAATTCGTGACTTTTTTCGCTGAAAGCAAAAGAGGTGTTACTAGATAGCATTTAGCAATCTATCTATAATACTGTTTAGATTATCCTGAGCCTTACTCGAGAGAATGCTTTTGATTTCCTTGTACATATTAATCATATCTTGTCTATACTCATTATCATTATCAATTTTATTTAGCTCAACCATAGCGTCAATTTGATCTGAATATGATGGTTGAATGAACTCTTTTACAATTGGTCTCGATCCTATAGTATCACCAAGGACTAAGTTAACTAATCCAATATATTTTAATTTAACTAAAGACTTCATAACAAAGTATGTAATTAATGATAATTTATACATTATGACCATTGGCACTTCTAAAATTGCTAGTTGAAGTGTAATTGTACCTGATGCACAAATAGCTTTTTTACAGTTACTTATCGCATTTATATCCTCTCCTGATTTTAAATAAGGATGATAATTTTCAGGTAATAACTTTTCTAATAATTTTAAACACGTCTTATTAGCATAAAATATTGCAATATTTTGTTGTTTTTTATTTTGTAAACAGTCAAGCATTATATGTATATTATTTTTTATCTCTGATTCTCTGCTTCCGGGAAAAATACCAAGATCAATTGATCTTTCATTAATGCTTTTTACAGAATTCGTTAAATTAATATTTTGAAATAGAGGGTGTCCAACAAATGACACATCTTTTGTATATTTTTTGAAAAAGAACTCTTCAAATGGAAATATCACTGCCAAGTAATTTATATTTTCAATTAATGACTGAGCTCTTTTTTCTCTCCAAGCCCAGAGTTGTGGAGCAATATAAAATAAAACAGGAATATTTAAACTTCTTGCATATCTAGCAATTTTCAAATTGAACTCAACATAATCTACTAAAATTACAAGATTTGGTCTAGTATCTTTGATATGATTCTTAGCTATTTTCAGAGCATGTGAGATTTTATTAATTTTCGAGAGAACTTCAATGACTCCTACTACAGATATCTTTTCTGTATCATATATCAAGTTAGCTCCAGTTTTCTTCAATTCACTTTGACCAAAGGCATCAACTATTACACTCTTATTTATTTCTTTATATTCTCTAATAAGTCTAGATGCATGTTGATCACCAGATGGCTCTCCTGCAATAATGAATACTCTTTTTGTTTTGTTAATATTCATTTATGACATCACATATCTTATTTATATCATTTAGTTTTAACTCAGGATATATAGGTATTGATATACATTCTTTTGATATTTTCTCGACCATTGGCAATGAATTATATTTATATATTTCATAAGCTTTATATTTATAGATTGGCTTTGAATAATAAACACCATAGGGGATTTTATTTTGCTTAAGGTGTTTTTCAAATTTGTTTCTATTCTTAACTCTCAAAGTAAATTGATTAAAAGTGTGTTTAGAATTTTTATTTACAAAAGGTAATACAACTTTATCATTATTTATCAATTTAAAATACATTTTCGCAATGGACCTTCTATTCTCTATGAATTTATTAATGTATGGTAATTTAGCCGTAAGTATGGCAGCTTGTAATTCATCCAGTCGACTATTATATCCAATTACATCGTGTTGATTTCTTTTAGTTCCACCATGAGTACGAAGTTTCAATAGTAAATTATAAGCTTTCTTATTTTTCACCGTGATTAAACCCCCGTCTCCAAAACACCCAAGGTTTTTTGTTGGAAAAAAACTGAAGCAGCCAAATTCACCGTATGTTCCGCTTTGTTTATTATTATGAGTTGCACCAAAAGATTGAGCGCAATCCTCTACATGAGCAATGTTATACTCCTTTGCTAGAGTGTTAATTTCATCTAATTTACATGTTTGCCCAAAAATATTGACTGATAAGATTGCTTTTGTTTTTCTATTAATCATTTTTTTTATATTTTTGTGGTTAATATTGAATGTATGAGGATTAATATCTGCAAACACAGGCTTAGCTCCAACGAGTGATATAGCTTCTGAACTAGCAAAATATGTAAATGGTGTTGTTATTACCTCATCACCTTTACCTATACCTAAGGCTCTAAGTGATAAAATTAGTGCATCAGTACCAGAATTACAACTAACTGAATATTTACTACCAAGGTAATCATTGATTTGTTTTTCAAAAAATCTAACATTTTCTCCTAATATATAATTTCCAGAAGAAAGAACTTTAAGTACCTTGCTGTTAATTTTCTTTTCTAATTTCTTATATTGCTCAGTTAAGTCAAATGATTTTATCATTGTTATAAATTCCGTGTAATTTTTTTAGCCACCGCTAGAGCCTTTTGTCCTTCGAACCCAGTGGTCATAGATTTTTCTTTGCCATTGCAAGCTTTTATAAAATTATTTATCTCATCTCGTAGAGAATCAGATTTTTTGAACTTATAGTCAACATGTTTAAAAGTATTATTTTTAGTTTTGTTTAGTTTTTTCAATTCATTATTAATAAAATCAACAGAGTAGTAAGAATTTTTTAAAAATATTCTCATTTTGCGTTCATTCTTAGTGCTTATTCTGCTTGCCGTTAAATTAGCAACAACATTATTTTTAAATTCTATTCGAACATTAGCGATATCTATTAATTTAGTAATTACTTTCTTACCTGATACTGATATTTTTTTTATCTCTTGATTAACAAGTGATAAAACAATATCTATGTCATGTATCATGAGATCTAAAACAACATCAACATCTGTTGCTCTTGGGTTAAATTTACATAAACGATGAACCTCAATAAATTCTGGATTTTTGAGCTGTGACTTTAATTTCTTTATCGCAGGGTTAAATTGCTCTAAATGGCCAATTTGTAATATACATTTATTTTTTTTTGCTATTTTATTAATTGAACATGCTTGACTGACAGTTTCTGTCATCGGTTTCTCAAGGAGCACATGTTTTTTATTTTCTAAGAAAAATTTAGCAATTTTAAAATGAGTTATTGTTGGCGTAACAATAGACACAGCATCAACTTTATCAAGAATATCTTTATATGATTTAGATTTAAAGATATTAGTATTCTTGATAATTTTAAAATTAGCCTCATCAGTGTCTACAGCAGATGTTATATTGACAGATGGGTTCAACATATACTTTTGATAATGAAATTTACCTAGATATCCTAATCCAATTATTCCAATTCTAATTTTAGTAGTCATAATATATTATTATTTATAGTGATTGGCGAAATCACATTATATACCATTTAGATGCAATCAAGGAAAATAATAGCAGGAGTTGATGAAGTGGGTAGAGGAAGCCTTGTTGGTTCGGTTGTCTCTGCTGCAGTTATATTAACTGATAATACATCTACTGAGGAATTTAAAGATTCAAAGAAATTAGTTGAAAAAAAGAGAATAGCTATTGCAAATAATATCATTCAAACCTCTTTAAGCGTATCAGTTGGAATTGCAACTAAGGAAGAGATTGATTTAATGAACATACACCATGCTACATTACTAAGTATGAAGAGAGCTATAAATAATCTTTATGTAAAACCAAATTTAGTGCTAGTTGACGGTATTCACTCACCTGATATTGATATTGAATGCAGGCCAATTATTAAGGGAGATGATAAAATCAAACAAATCTCCGCAGCATCTATTATAGCAAAGGTAACAAGAGACTTTGAGATGAACTATATTGATACTAGATACCCTATGTATAGTTTAAAGGATAATAAAGGTTATTTAACGAGACAACATAAACAAGCAATAGAATCATTTGGCAAAACCATTTATCATAGAGATTCATTTTTCGCACAGTATGAATAATTTTACTCATTTACATTTACACACTGCATATTCATTGAATTCAGGGACCATCAAGATAAATGACTTGATAAGTTTCGCTAAGAAAAACAACTTCAAATCATTAGCATTGACAGATTATTTAAATATATTCGGGGCTGTTAAATTTTATAACAAATGCATTGAAGCATCTATCAAACCTATCATTGGTTGTGAGATTCCATTACTTTATAAAAATAATATATGTGTTGGTAATGTTGTTTTACTATGCCAAAATCTCGAAGGGTATTACAATATAAATAAAATATTGTCTTTAATCCATAAATCAAGATCATCTCATCTTGGCTCAAATATTGAAACTCTAAAAAAATATAATTCTGATTTATTATGTTTGTCTGGAGGGAGAAATGGTGTTAATGGTTTAAATCTACTCAGACATCCAAATGAGATTATGCATGATGTTATTTCAAATTTATCTGAAATATTTATTAATCGATTCTATATTGAAATTGATAGGACTAATAGAACTAATGAAAAAGAATATAATTCTCTATCATTAACATATGCTCGAAATCTTAATTTACCCATTGTAGCAACCAACGATGTCATATTCATGACTGATTCTGATTATGAGGCTAATGAGGTAAAAGTATCAATAATTCAAAAAACTAAGTTAGACGATAGGATAAATCAAGATGATTATTCTACAAGTCAATATTTTAAAACAATAACAGAAATGACATCCTTGTATAAAGATTTAAAATCTGCTCTCACAAATGTGGAAAATATTGTAGAAAGATGTAATTTTAAATTTCCAGTTTTTAAGTATCATTTACCTAAATTTACAAACCCGTCATCTAAAAGTGATACACAGTATTTTAATGACCTTTGTCATGATGGGCTGAAAGATTATTTAGGTTCAAGCACATTGGATAACAAAATTTATGAAAAAAGGCTTGAGGAAGAAATTCGAGTAATAAATGATATGGGTTTTTCCAGTTATTTTCTTATCGTTCAAGAATTTATTATGTGGGCAAAAAAAAATGATGTTCCAGTTGGTCCAGGAAGGGGCTCTGGGGCTGGATCACTAGTGGCTTTTGTTCTGGGTATTACAAACATTGACCCGCTTAAATACAATTTGCTTTTTGAGAGGTTTTTAAAT
>MDSZ01066732.1_pt1 | contig 11303 bp, 17 predicted proteins | sample 811201 | NCBI WGS metagenome assembly MDSZ01 (sample SAMN05326647, study PRJNA326480) | marine metagenome | isolation source: seawater | place: Indian Ocean: North | collected 2010 | reverse complement strand
TTAAATAAATCAATGTTTGGCGTTGAATCGGACTGCCCCATATCATACGCCGCTGGTAACCTATTGCTTGTTCTTTTACAGAAATAATACCTATTGTTGCCCGGATTATAATAGGAAATCTCGCTAGTCCTTTCTGCTGTAACATTTAAAGTCCAGTCAGAAAAATCCAATGACGGGTCTTGCGGTTGATTTGGTACCTGTTTTCTTTCCGTAATTGACTCTAAAAGTCCTGCATCCGATTGGGCAAGATTTTGAAGCCCAAAAGAGTCTCTTATGTTTTTTCTTCGGTTCGTGCTGGTAAAAAAAGGAACCTCAATCAAACGATATATTAAAGATTCCTCTTCTAGTCCGCCAACATCGTCAGCTATATTGTTTCCTTCTTTATAAGATTCTTTAATTGTTCCGCTAATAAATTTATAAAGATCCCCAGCATCCTTAAGTTTTCTTACAAGTAATTTAAGCGGCTCTAGCGGATCTTCGGGATTAACCATTTCATAACCCCAGGGAAGACCTTCTGTGTCAACAGGGTTGTATTGGTCTGAGATTTTTGCTGTTGCAGTTCTTTTTACGATGGCATTTTGAGGATACATCGCTGCATAGGCTCGGGCATCGGAAAGTTTAATTACATCGTTATTTTCATTTATGGGACCTATTAATTGTAGCCTTTTTCCTATCTGAGGAAAGAAGCCAAAATTAATATATGAATCATGAATCCCCTCTAGTACCCATAGATTTCTCACATTTTCATAGTCATATTCCTCATAATCTTTCGCCGCAAAAGGATTAACTATGTTTTTTTGTCTATCGGTTATATTTCTCATAAGATAATTATCTAGTTTGCGTGGTTTTTAAAACTTAATATGTAACCAGATTCTCCTCCTGCTGGGGTTAATTTTTCTGCTCTCAGGGCCTCTGTGTTCCATATTTGACTAACCTGATAGCCAGTAATCCTGAGCATTTCTCCACCCATGATACTCATCAGGGCCTGATCCGATGGTAATGCCAAAGTACCTTTAGCAACAGCATGAGTATGAGTGCCAAACTTAGTATGGATATCAAGCACCCATTTCGACAACAATTCTGTAATTTTTCCTATTTCGCTAATCCTGTCTAGAATTTCATCTAAACAATCTACAAGGTTGTCTCCCTTTACCATAGGTTGTAAATATGTATCATCGTTGCCGCCAATTAAATCAATACCTCCAGTGGTTCTAATCGGTACACCATTCGAATCATATATATCTGGTCCGGTCACAAGCTTTATTCCACTATCTCTTGAAATAATTCTTATTGCATCAGCCTTGATGGCAATTCCAGATTTTCCTATTGGGCTTCCTATGGACCCTTTCACCACTCCAAAACCATCTGTTGCGTGGTCTATATCTGTTCTCTGGGAGATATAAATACGAGCAGCATCTAGTTGAGGATTTTTATCAGTATATACCGGCTCTAACATTTTACTCATCGGAGTAGGTTTTTGCACCTCACGAGCCTGAATTCCTGACATGCCGGCAATTATATCTATGGCAGAACAATTCCCAACACCACGCCTCGAACCATATCCGCTCATTAATCCTCTGGGTCTATCTCTGCCCATAATAATAAAGGAGTTCCCCTTGCTGTAAAATAATTCATCGTCTCCAATGTTTGGATTGGGTACCGGATCTCCAGCAAGATGAGAATGTCCAGTTCCTGAGTTTTTTTCTTGGTATTGTTCGTTTGACATGTTGGGTGATCGTTGATCACCTGAAGCTGTATTTTCTGGGTTTTTTGCTCTTACTTTTGCGCCGCTGCTCTTCTTATTGCCGCTCACTTCTATTTCTCCTTATTGCTGACGGGAACGTCTCGCAAAATAATTGGTTCTTGCCTCTGCGACTTGAGCCCACGGGTTTGATGAGTCATAGGGTTTCGGCTCTTTTTTCTTTGGTTTCGCTTTTTTTTCTTCTGTCTTTCCAGATTTAAATTTTGTTTTATCCTTCTTAGGTGTGTACCTTGAACTTGTCCTTCCAAAGTAATGATCTACTTCTTTTCTGCGGCGCTTCACTAGTCCTGGCAAGTGTTTGCCTCCTGCCGTCACTGTTTGGTTTGTCCAGATTCTTCCTAGAGAAGGGTCGTTAGGATTTTTCTTGATTGCATCTCTAAGTGGGTTTTTAACGGAGCCGGCGTTATAAGCAAAACTGACCAACGCTTCAAATTGAGTTTGTGTGAGGGGAACTCCTTTGAATTGTCTATTCACAACATCTTCAAATTTCTTTATGTCATTCTCAGCCATGATATTCATTTGTTCATCTGTGATAGATCCCTGATATGCGTCTGCCTGGGCGGCTGTCCCGCCGTTTGCTATCACAAATTCTTTGTATTTTTTAAACCTTTTTTGCCCATCTTTGCGTCGTTTGTCAATCAAACTGCCAATACCTACCGTCCACCAGCGGTCTTTTGCACTATCTCGGTATGGTTTGTTTTTTGCCCCTTCAAGTTTGTGCAAAAGAACTTTGCCGGCGGCGCTAACTTTTCTGTCCCCCTGTATAACCTCCCCTATTTTAAAAAACTTAGAACAGGGTTGTCCATTAAATGTTCTATTTTTTAAACTTGCACTATTTGATACCGGGTTTCCTGACGCTGATATTCCCAATTGTTCTCTGGCCTTTTCTTTAAAAGTGTTTATTAGTTGTTCCTTGGTTTCGGTAGGTAGAGCATTCCAGGCTTTGGTTTTCGCCTCATCTGTGCCATGAACCAGAGTGGTGGCGGCAAAAGCCAGTTTTCGGGCGGCTTCGTCGATTTGCTGTTGGACTTTAGCGGGCGTTATAACGACTCCAGAATCTGGATATCCCTCGAAACATGCTTTAAATGGTTCCGAAGGTTCTTCCACTCCTGATACAAAGGACCCCATTCCTGCCGTAATAGATATGATCTTTCCTGTTCCATACCCGTGAAACAGAAGAGACTTATCTTCATGCATGACCTCTAAAATTTGACCTGCTTTTGGTACCCCTCCGATCTTTGAAGGATCTTCTGCCACATATTCAGGATACATATCTATAATTTCAAAATCTTTTGCGTGGCGAGGAAGAGGGAGATGTTTGTGCAACTCGTGTATTCGACACCTTACCTTTACTTTATAATCTTTTCCTGTGCCCTCAGTGGCATCTTGCAAGCACATAGCCGGAAGAATATCCGGAACATTAGTCGGTACAGTAAAAAATTTCTCAACTAACCCTGTCAATAAATCAAATCCAGACTGGACAACATTATAACCCTTTGTTAAAGGTATTTGCTTGTCTGCCGGTCTTGCTGTTTGTAAGGCATTTTCAAACTTCTCTGTGTTTGTGCCGGACATTATCCATCCTCCTTGATAATGTCAAATAATTCTCTTTTATCATCCTCATTTAGAGAAAGATCTCGGGAGGAGGATTCTTTTTTGTGTACAATTGTGGCAATCTTGACCAATTGTTCATTACTTCTTTGGAGTGTTTCAACGAATTTTGCGGCAGTAGTACCGGCATCAGCGTATCGTTCTTTGGACACTTCCATGTATTGTTGGAGATTTGATAACAGGGATTCTGTCACCTGTCTGTCATTCTTAATGTTCTCTAATGCTTGTTCAAGCAGCGATCCTAAGTCTTTCTTCATTTATAATAAACCTCCTCAATAAATAGGGCGGCTTATTAAATTTCTCCACTATCCCACTTCTGTTTAAATACACGATATTTGGCTCTCATTTTATTAAGACAACTGACTATTTGTTTTGTGTTTAATCCCGTTATCTCTCTCATATAAAGATATATGGCTTTTTTATTAAAAATTTCTATCTGCTCTATGTTTGTCATCAGAGTCAAAACAGCGTCGAGAACTTTTTTTTCATTGTCTTTTAGTTTCATGTTTTGCCAACCAGAAACCTCCTTGAGAAGATGCTCCCAAAACTCTCTCTCTTCTTCTAATTCAAAAAACTCTTTGTTGTTTTGAGATTGTACTGCCTCCACCTCTCTTATCATAGAGTCATATTGTACTTCTCGTCTGTTCTTTTTAGATTGTTTTTTGGCCTTATGGGTAAACCAATTTTTTGTCACGACTGAAAAATATGAAAATGCTTTTGTTCCGTGATTTCCGTCAAATTTACCTAAAATTGTGGTCAACCATATTTTACACTCCTCCTTTAAAACATCAATGTTTTCAAGCGAAGTAAATTTATATGTGTAGACAATCTTATCAACCAACTCATTGAAGGCAGGCTGGATGTGATCAACATATAACCTTGTGCGTTCCGACATGCATTCAGTATTACAATAATCTATAATTGCCCTCTCTGTATCAGAGGTAAAATAGTGATTTTTATTCTTCTTTTTCTTCATTCGTTTCGTCCCCCTCTCTGGGAACAGCATCAAAGTCGAAAAGCGTTTTTAAGACCCCCAACTCCCGCTTTAAAAACCCAGTGTGGTCTAAAAGTGATTTGATCGTGGTGTCGCCATAAAAGGTCGGCAACTCATATACTCGATTAATATGCTCTGAATATTGTTCTATGATTTCAAGGAGCCTTGTAGATTCATCTTGAAATCTCAAAAACCTTTGAACAATCTGTTTTAAGTACCAGATCAAAACCAAATTAATAGCAAAGCTAAGAATAAAAAGAATCGTCATCATTCTTTATAGTCCTTCCGTTTTGCGGGGGTTTTTAAATCCTTCTTTATATCATTGATTGCTTTTTTGACAAGATCTCCTGCTTTTAATTCGTTTTTTTGCTTCTTCAAATAACGAACAGGTGTTAGTACTTTTTCTGGCTTTCCATCACACTTATCAAAAGCACAAGTTAAAACTTCCTCTTTATATGAGTGAGTCAAATCATATATCTCGTTACAAGATGTGCATTTATAAGTGTACCTGGGCATTAAGGAACCTCAAAGACTGGCTTCTGTTCTTGATTTGCTTTAATCGTAGGTGGATTAATTACAAATATTTGGTTGTCTTTGACTTCCATATTCCAATCGCCCAGCAATTCAGTAATATCAGATTGTTCAGCCAAACACTTTTGAAGAGTCATCAAAAGAGCCCCGATAGCCTGGTTTGAAAATTTCATTTTTTTCTCCTAATCTGCTCGGATATCCAAGCATATGTTTTTTCCATTCCTTCTTTGAGCGGTTGCGAATAATCCCAATCGAGCTTTTGCCTAATAAGTTCATTATCAGAATTACGCCCTCGAACCCCTATTGGACACTTAAATCCATATTTTAATTCAAATTCATCTCCTTGGATGTTGTGAATCGTTGCCTCTTTGCCTGAAATGTCAATCGCCATCTGGGCGAAATCGTTAATAGCTATCATCTCTTCGGAACCAATATTAACAGGTCCAACAAAACTTGAATCCATTAATCTCCTTGTGGCTTCAATACACTCGTCAATATATAAAAATGATCGTGTCTGTTTGCCGTCGCCCCAGACTTCAACACTGCCACCCGGTTCTACGAGAGCCGCTTTGCGACACATTGCCGCAGGGGCCTTTTCTCTTCCTCCATCCCAAGTCCCTTCGGGTCCAAAAATATTATGATATCTGGCCACCCTTACATTTAACCCGTAATTTCTGTGGAAAGCAAAGTACAACCTTTCGCTAAATAATTTCTCCCAGCCGTATTCGCTATCTGGCGCTGCTGGATAAGCAGAATCTTCGGAACATTTCGGATTGTCGGGATCGAGTTGATTGTACTCCGGATACATACAAGCAGAAGATGAGTAGAAAACCTTTTTAGTTTTCCTCCTGACGCATAATTCTGCTATATTCAAATTAATAAGTGCAGAATTGTGCATTATATCTGCGTCGTTCTCTCCGGTAAAAACAAAACCAGCGCCGCCCATATCGGCTGCGAACTGATATACTTCATCAATATCTTCTGTAAGAACAGATTCACAAATTTGGGGATCTCTTAAATCTCCTTGAATAAACTCGTCTGCTATTTCTTCTATGTCGATAAATTCGTGATATTTAAGATCCACACCTCGGACCCAATGACCTTCGCTTTTTAATCTTTTGGTCATGGCACCACCGATGAAACCTCCGGCACCGCAAACTAAAATTCTTTTCATTACTAATCTCCTTTTAGAATTCTGTGGCTATCCTCATCAAAATGTTGAGTCGAGAACTCAAATAGTTCCGAGTCTTCTAGTGCAACCATCTGATGTCGTAGTCCTCTATAAACATGAAAATTTTCTCCTGGGTTTAAAATAAGTTCTTCGGCATTGTCGATATTGTCTTCATCGCTATATTTAACTATCATTTTTCCCGATTGTAGGTAGAAAACCTCATCTTTAAGTTTATGATAGTGCCAAGAACATCTTTTACCCTCGTTAAAATAAAGAAGTTTTCCACAATATTCTTCATTATTGACTATCCATTTTTCATATCCCCAACCTTTTGGGACATGTTTAATCGGCAAAGAAGTCTTCATCTTTTACTCCTTTATCATCGATATAAAAATCTCCATTAGGCTTCCCAAGAACCAAATTATGGTACTTGACTCCCCATTTTTTCATTTGGTTTGCAGTGATCTCATAAAATTCTTGTATTGCAAGGATAGGATTATTGTTGTGACGACCCATCCCTCTCGCCGTAAATAAAATTATGGTGTGTCCATCCTCATACAACGAATTAACTTTTTGAATTCTCTTGACAATTGGTGTACTAAGGTTATAATCAGGCAATCCGGTTTCCGGAGATTTAGGACTATGACATAAAGTTCCATCGATATCAAATATGTATTTCAATTCAAAACTTCCTCAAGACTCGGAGCATATGTTCCGAGCTTTTGCACCGTTATGGTAGCACATTTATTAGCAAACTTAATAGCATTTTCAATATTTTCTTCCAAAAGATATTTTACAGCCAAAGCAGCAAAAAAAGTATCCCCCGCACCACATGGGTCAAAAATGTCTACAACAGAACATGGAAATATTCTTTTGTCCCATAAAGCACCACGAGACCCCAGAGTTACTATTAATTCACACTCGCCCGGAAGCTTATCAAGATTTTTTGATTCCTTTTCATTAAGTTTTATTATACATCCCTCAAAAGACGACAAATCTTCTTTTTTTGAGTCCACAAAGATTGGTTTATGAAAATTTTTTGTAATATATTTTACCAATTGGGAATTGATAAAACCCTTATCATAATCTGATAAGAGTATTCCGTCATAAGATTCTATATCTAGGGATTTAAGTGTGTCTATCTCTAGGGGGTTTATTTTTTTATTTTCCCCTTTATCTACTCGCAACAAATGCTGCTTAGATAAGTTATCGATATACCTTTCCTTGTATATTTTTTCTTTGTTTGTTAGAAAATCTACTTGAACAAAAAAATTCTTCAAATTTTCTCTGACATTAGAAGCCATCCCTACATGAGACACGCTGTTTATCATCTGAAATACCGGAACGGGTGCTTCTGGGCTTATCCTGTCTGTTGTTCCGAAATGGTAGATGTCCTCACAGGAGTCACCTATTAGAAGAATCTTCAAGGATTTTAGTCGTTGAATATCCATCTATTCTTTCAAAAAACCTCACTTCCTTTGCATACCTTCCGCCCACAATCTCTTTTCCTTTCCAATCAGAACCAACCACTAAAATGTCTGGGTTATTTTCTTTTACTAAGAGTTCCAACTCTTCTTTGGTGGAAAAGGACTCTATGTGGTCAATGTATTTAATGGCTTCTAAGACCATCTTTCTGTCGTCCAAATTATTTATCGGTCTATTATTTCCTTTAGATTTTTTTATCTTCTCATCAGAGTCCAATGCTACTATTAAATTATCTCCTAAAGATTTTGCATAGCGAAATAATTCTATATGACCCTTGTGGAGAACATCAAAACATCCATTAACAAATATTTTCATCCACAACCTATCTTTGTTGGACAACCTGGCGGTGGGGCGGGTCCTCCTTTTTCAGGTTTAAATGATGTACCACAGGCACAATTTTTAAGGGCTGTCGGATTGTCAAACTTAAATCCCGATTGATATAAGCTCTCAACATAATCAACGACCACTTCTTTCATAGTAAAACTACTGAAAGGATTCATACATATTTTAACACCATCAATATCAATTATAGTGTCATCCGAATTTTTATCTTCCTCTATCTCTAATACATAAGAAAGTCCAGCGCAACCTCCGCCTACAACCCCCACACGGACATAATCGCCTGGGTCTATAGCTTCTTTTAATCTGTTTAATGCTGCATCGGTGAAGGTTATCATTTTATACAGTCCTGTTTATTGAATCTTCGATAGGATCGTGAGGTTTGATCTTCTTGCCCTTGAGGGTGATAAGAGGAGCATTTTTCCAAGTTTCTACCTCTTTTCCTACTCCGCTACCTGGGGCGACATCACCCATCAGATCCTTTTTAATAAAATCATCAGATGTAAAAACTCTGTCGTATCTGACGGGAACCTCTGAGTCTCCATATGTTTGGGAAATAACATTTTCGATGAACCCCTTATCGACGCCGCATATACAAGGCATATTCTTCTTGGGATCAAACCACTTAATGTTAAGAGATCTGTTGATAATATCAGCTAAAGGCTCTTCGAAAAAGTTTCCAAGTGAAATATGCTGATATGGGCATGGCATCACATCACCATATCGAGAAATAGGTACCATCCTCTTCACCGCAATACAGCCAATATCCCTACCATAAGAAGGGGTCATATGGGTGAAGATATCATACTCTTCTTCAAATTGTTGTAAGATTTTACCCTCTTTCTCAGTCATCATGGCATCAGTTGCATTTTCATAAGCACCGACTGGTTTTGCATAAACAACATAGGTACCTACTTGCTTCTCTTTTGCAAATTCTAAAAATTGTACCCACTCATCAGTGTATATTCTGTCTTTCCAAATCACAGTGGATAAAATAACATGCAAGTTTGCTTCTTTACATGCGTCTAATGCTCTCATAGCTCTATCAAAAGCACCAGGCTTTCTTCGGAAAGTATCATGGTCCTTGGCGGTTATACCATCCAAACTAAGCTGCATCTTATCGATGCCGATCTTTTTTAGGTGAGTGGCTTTTTTATAATCAAGGTTCCAACCATTCGAGTCGCAAGCCAAATAAAATTTTGATGGATCAATGGCATCTACCAGTTCATCAAATTCCCTCATTATAAGAGGTTCGCCGCCTGTTATGACAAAGTTTGCTAACCCCATTTCGTCCGCTTCTTTAGAAAGTCTACGAACATCTTCCATTTCAAACTTTCGACGGCCAGATGCCGCTTCCCAAGCTCTAGGAACATAGAATTTGTCAATACAGCAATGTTCGCAATCCATATTACAGAGATAATCATATTTGAATTGTATAATTGCAATACTTTCTCCGTTTTCTATCTTTTGCGGGTAATTCGCCATCTTTTCAAACACCCGAGGTTTGTATGTTTTTAACCAGTGTTGACGCTTACTCTCATCCCTCACCGTTGTAGATTGCATAATACTATCTTCAGGCGCTTGATCGTATTTATTGCCCTGAAGTGGTGACTGGAATATTTCCATATGTGAATTAGCCATTAAATGATTCTCCTTGTTTTAATATCTATCTGGTAAGATATCTTTTTTCCCATCCTGTGCTGCGTTGGGCTGTTGTGCATCGGTTCTAACACCTCCACGATATCCAAACTCCTCTACATCTTCTTCTCTGGTTTGATTTTCGTTTTTTACAATCTCTAGTCTTTCAACTTCTATAAACCATATTTTACCAGAAGAGTCTCGACAGCGATATTGTGGATTAATTCTACCCCTGATATCATCAATAAAAACTTCACTGCCCTTTTCTAGGGTCACAGTGCCGCCGTTCTTTGTTTCACTTACAATATCCTCTAACGCAATCGCTGTATGATTGATAACTTTTTGCCAGCGAGTAATATTATGTTTTCTCCAGACAACACCTGTTACGTCTGATACAAATTCTTTTTGTTTTTTGTCTACCATTTTTTATTCCTATTTTTCTTCTTTGGCTGAGGTGCCGTCCGTAAACCATCCGTGTCTGGATGCGGCTTCGACATCACCAAGAATATCTACAAGTTCCACATTCATGTGAAGGTCTTGAAAAGGAGGTGTTCTAAAGCCATGGAAAGTGTGAAAACTACTTGCTCCCTCTTCTCCGTAAGCAAGCATATGAGGGATAAATAATTTTCTTTTTTCTCCTACTCTCATATCCAAAAATGCCTGGTCAAGTCCTTTTATAGAATCACCACGAGCATATATATCATCTTTTGGTGTTTGGCGTCCAACAACAAATTTTACAGGTCCACTAAAAGGTTTGTCTTCATATGTGCTATCTGACAGATTAGATTTATATACATCGTTCATATAATCATATTCTGAGGAACCTACTCCATCTCCAAACCAAATCTCATAATGTGCCAAAACCACATCTCCAACTTTGGGGGATTCGCCCGAACCTTCCTTCAGTGTTTCCATTTTAAGTCTGGCGCTGGATGTATCTTTATTCGTCATCGTCCTCTCCATGAATCTCTATATATCTCTTATAAATATATCTCACCTCTTTAGATAGCAATTCGTCGTCTTGGATGTTCTTGATAACATCTAAATATTTATCTAATTCATCTCTAAAGATTCTAGTTTGCTGCAATTGTTCTCTATAAAGTTCTCTATAATTGTGCTCAAAAGGGACAACCTCTTCTTGGTTGTATCCCGTTTGATCTACTACTTTCTTATTTTTATCCGGTTCAGGCACTTTCTTCTCCTAGGTATGGTTCTAGTCCAAAATCTCTTAAAATAGATATTTCGAATCGTTGTCTTTGAGATTTAAACAACTTTTTGGCAATTTCATCTGAGTATCCTCCAGCCATTATAATGACGCCGCTAACATGGTCTAAATTCAAAACGTCAGCAGAAACAATGGGTATGTGTGTGGCTGGTGTGTATTTCCCTTGTTTAAATAGTGCATCATCAATTACATATTTTACTTTATTTTGTAGATTTGTTAAAGAAAGAATTGCGAACGACTGGTGTCCTGCACCATAAACTGCGACACCGACGTCTTTGTGTTTTTCAACAAAAGATCCAATATCGTTTTTTATTTTCTCCTGATGATCATAAAAGGCTGTTATGTCAAGAGGCTTCTTTTTTCTCACAACCGCTGAAATGATATAATCATACCAAATCTCTTTACACTCTAATATCTCAAAACCACACAGAGATAAAAGCTTTTCAAGTGTATCCTTCGTAAAATATAAAAGATGATCGCTGATGAACTCAGAAAATAATTTCCCTCTCAACATCATGTCAAAATTTGGTACTTCTATCAATCCGGT
>MDSZ01114588.1_pt1 | contig 11305 bp, 15 predicted proteins | sample 811201 | NCBI WGS metagenome assembly MDSZ01 (sample SAMN05326647, study PRJNA326480) | marine metagenome | isolation source: seawater | place: Indian Ocean: North | collected 2010 | reverse complement strand
TTCTAATTATATTAACGATCTTTTGAATCAAAATAAAGATGAGACAGCTTTATCAAGTCTAAAAGAAAAATTTCTAGAAGGTGATCTAATACAAATGTTTACATACATGTGGGAAAAGATCTTATCAAAAGGAGAAGAAGATGACGACTTTGAAATTCAACTAATTGAAGGTAGCGGTGAAATTTTTGGATTAGAAAAAACTACCGTTAATGATTCAAAAAAAGTTGGTAATGAAAGAGCGAAAATATCTAAAGCCATACATTCAATAGAATCAGGAAATGTGGCTTATAATAAACTTAAAGCCTTTGAAAAAACGGTTTTACTTTGCTTAATGTTAACTGAATGCTCAACAATCGATGGTAAGATTTCACCTGAAGATTTAAAGATCTTAAGAAGTTTATTTAATGATCAATTTAATATTACTAGTAATGTAATGTCGGTAATTCTTGAAAAGAAATTAAATTATTCGATAACTAAAAAGGTAGAACAAGTTGAAGTTTACAGAGAAAAATATGAACTTGTTGAATTTTTATGGGAAAAAATATTATCTAGTGAACCGGGAGTTAGTGATGAAGAAATGACATTAGTTAGAAAATGGATAAGAAGGTTGGATATCTCTGACGTTGAGTCTGAAGGTGCTAGGAAGGAAGTCGAGGCCAATTTAACCCCTCAGTAATCCTAGTTTAACTTATTGACCAAAGAAAAGCTTTGATTTGTTTATTGTTATTGTGTCTCTGTTTGACATTATAGTATTTCTCCTTTCCAATATTTCTTTTCGATTATCTATAAGTGAATTTGAATTTTCCTTTGATTTATTAAGAAGTTTATGAAGTTCTTTTTGGTTAATTTTTTCATTATTTTCTAAAGATTTAATTTTATCCGTATTTTCTTGATTTAGAGAATTGTGATCTTTTTCGTCAATTTTAGATACATCGAATTTTTTTTCTAATAAGTTGCTATTATGATTTAATTGTTTTGTATTAAAAGAAACTATTTCTTCATTGGTCTTCATAATTTTTTTATTTATCTCTATTAATTTGGAATTAATTTCAGCCATCTCATTGCTAATTTGCAAATTTATTGAATTGAGTTTTGACTGTTGTTCTAATAAATCTAAGTTTGCCTTATTTTTTTCAGCTTCAACAAATTTTTCTTCATGTTCACTATTTACCTTAATTTTTGAAAGTATAAAATTTCTGTTTCTAAATATTTCTTCTGTGTTTGCATTTGCAAGTCTATTATTTCCAGAAAAAGCAGATGAATAATTATTTAAAATCATTAGTCTATTTTCCTCAATTAATTGTCTTGATTGAAATATCATACTATTGTTTGAGTTAATCTCTGATTCAATGTGAAAAATTCTTTTTATAGTTTCTTTTCCAAGTTTTACACCATCAGTCATAATCACTCCTTTTATAAATTTATTTGTTTCTAGCTAAAAAAAACATATCATTTTTTTTTGAAAATTAAAAATTTTATTCCAGCAAACTTTTTAATTACTAATTAATGTTATAAAAAAACATATTAATAAGACTACTAAAACTATTATAAATAATTTCTGATCATTCTCAGAACTGGAATTAATTTTTATTTTTTTATAAAATCTCATTTCTTCAGTCATAAATTCTTCTAAATCTGGAAACTGCTTAAAAAATGTTCTAATTATTCTTTTTTCACTATTATATCCAATAACTTTTATTAACTTATTAAGGTAAATTGCATTTTTCTTGAATCCGTTTTCTATTAGGATTTTTGAAAATGCCTTTATTTCTTCTGACGTTCCAAACTTTCTTTCTAAAAAAGCATTGATAAACCTTTTCTTTATTATTTCAAATTTATAAAATTCTTTAGTTTCTAGTAAATAAAACTGAAATTGAAGACTTAATTTTTGGCTATATTTCGAGAGTATTTTTTTATTTCTTTCGAGTTCAGGATAAACTAACAAAGCAATTTCCCAGTCTTGGTCAATATATTTTTTATTAAATTGGTCTGTGTCTTCAAACTCTTCATCTGAATAATCAAAAGATTTATCTTGTTGAAACTTTTTTAACTCTTCATCATAAATATTTTTTTTTTTTTTGTCTTTTAATACTTCGTAAGCTTCGTTTATTTCTGTTATTTTTCTGTTAAGTGTTTTCTTATCACCTTTAAAAACGTCAGGATGATATAACTTAATCAATGCTTTATATGCTGCACTTATAAGTTGCGTTTCAGGGTTGGACTCAAATGATAATCCTAAGATGTGATAATAATTTTTCACGTTAAATAATACATAGTATTAGTATTAACAAAAGATGAATATATTCACGGAAATGATTTACTAATCGTAAACCTCCTCCTTTTCATATTTTTTAAAATTCTCATGTCCAAGTATAGTTTTAATTTTCTCAAGTGTTAGTTTTTTAATTATACTCTCGTTTTGTTCAAATAACTCTTGACATTTATTCGAAGTTTTTCTTGCAATTGCTAAGTCAATAAATTCATTTTCTACAGCATGTTTGGATCTTATTACTGGATCCATTTTAGCCTTTGAACATTTTGATAAAATTTTATTTTTTTTGGACTGAATTTCATCTACAAGGGACATAAGATCTGAATAAGAAAATTCAGGTTGCTCTACATCTATAAATTGACCATTTTTATTGTATTTAAGATTAAGTGTATCTAATTCATCTTCAATAGGACTTAAATAGTCTTCGTTATAAACTAGTATTTTTATTTTTTTATTAACCAACTCTTTAGTAATGTTGGCGACCTCACTGACCCAGCGTGTGCGATTGTTGACTTGAACTCTGATTCCTTTTACTTGTTTCAATACAATATCAATTTTATGGATGTCTTTTATTGTATTCTTATATTCATCCAATAAGTTGTCCAAAAGATTTTTGGCTTGAATGGAATAGTTTTCATCCACTTTTGTATAATCTCCCCAGTTACTTCCATAGACTTTATAATAATTATAGTAATTAAAAAAAAAATTTCCATTAATCTATAACAAAAAATTACTTGATTATAATTTTTCCCACCATGCCCATTTGCGAATGAACTTTGTCAGTGATTTTATCCTTTACTGAACAAGAAAGATCTTCAAAAATTCCTGTTTTAATTGGTATAAACCACCATTCAACAGTATTGTTTGGAAACACCTCAATTTCAAAAATATTACCTTTCACTTCAGCAATTTTTTTATCATTTTTATTAATTTGAATTTTTCTGGTAAAGATTGACTTTGAGAATTTACTTGAAGAAAAGTAATGTTTAGAATCGCTTACATTTTTAATTTCAAGTTTATACAGTCTTCCAGTTTGAAAACTTAAGACATTTGGTGAAAAATTATGTTGTTTTCCATTTTTTCCTTTTAATAAAACTAATTTACTGATTGGTTTTTGTTTAGTTAAATCACCATAATCCTTTGGTTCTAATTGTGCTGTAAATCCTAAATGGAAAAATAATAAAAAAAATACAAATCTTGATAATTTTATTTTAATCATTTTTTAATACTTTATCTAAAAAATTATTAATAATTGGGACAAATACCAATATACATCCAAAAACAACCGGCCATGCTATAAAAAGTCTTTCAATCCATTCCTTGAAAAAATTTGAGTCTAACCCTACTTTTAAAAACACAATAAAACCAGATACAAATGTGCTAGTACAAAAAGACATTATCGAAGCAAATATTATTAAGCGTTTATTTTTCATAATAATGTTAATGAATATCCTAAATACATTTTTTTATAAAGTATTTAAATTTAAGTTAATTAATCAAGAAACTTATATTTTCTCGTCTGAAAAGGATTGTATAATATTTTCAATATTACTTTTAAACTTAAAAAAACCTGATTTTGCATACGGCCAGCATTTGATATCATAAGAATCATATAAATATTTAATTTTTATGTTATTTTTTTTTGCAATTATTTCTAGATTATCTTTTTCATATCCAATTCCTGGATAGGGAGTAAATAGTGAAAAAGATTTATTCAATAAACTTTCAAATTCTTTTAAATTATTTAATTCTACAACATTGATTTGATTTTTTTCAAGAAAAGATAAATATTCTTTATATGCTAATCTATCAAACTGTATTTTATTTTTATTGTCTTGATCATTAAAAAAAAAGCTAAAAGAGATAACTTTTTTTTTTTTGAGTTTATCTATAAAAGAGTCATTGTAGTTTAAATTCGTAGGATTGATTAAGAAATATTTTACTTCTTCAAATCCATATGTTTTAAATTCGATTGGCTTATATTCGAAAGACTCATAATTTGGAGTGTTAACGTTTCTTTTTAATTGCTTTTGGCCCTTAAAAGAAAAATTTGAGAATTTCTCAATATTCTCTTCTGTGGCTAAATAATATTTACCTTGTGTATGAAGACCTGCAACCCATCTCCATGAAAGAGTGTTGGAAGCTGGATCAGCATCTAATAGGTTCCTATAAAAAAAATCTGCACCTAATTCCCATGGGATATTTAGAGTAAATATCCATATACTAGCAAACCACATTCTAGAATGGTTATGTAAATACCCATATTTTGTGAGTTCTATTACCCAAGCATCAAAGCATTTGATACCAGTTTGACCATTTATTGCTTTATAGTAATCATTTTTGAAATTTTTATTTTCAAGTTGTTCTTTTTGTTTTTTTAAATTTTCTAGATAATATTTCCATACTTCTGGCCTACCTTCTAACCATCCTTTCCAGTAGGTTCTCCAAAAAACTTCCTGAATAAATTTTTCTATTTTTGTATATTTATAATTTTTTAATGCACTTAGAATAACTTCTTTTTCATGAAGTATTCTTTTTTTTATAAATGGGGAAAGAAGAGAAACATTTGATCTTTTATGTGCTCCGTGATCAAAGTTTCTATCCCTAGCATAATTCTGGAGACCATTATCAATAAATTTGTTTAAATAATTTAAAGCGTTTTGATAATTGGGGTTTAAAAACATTAGTTTTTAAAATGTTATTTAAAGGCAGCTGAGCTGCCTTTAAAATTAATTAGAGGTTGTTTCTTTTGTATCTTCTTCAGAAGTTTCAGATGTCTCTTTAATTTCTTTATGACCGCCACTACAATGCGCCGCAAAGGTGTTTTCTGAAAATAAAATTAATGAGAAAGCAAAAGAAAAGATCATTAAATATTTTGTCATATTTTCTCCGTTTATTATTTAAATTGTGATAACAGTATTAATGTCAAGTTATTTTGTTGATGCTGATTTATTTTTTTTTAATTGCATCTTTTTAAAAGTATCTAAAGCTTTATTTTTATTCAAAAACAATCCCAATGCTGTTCCTGTTATAAATGCACCTGCAGTAAGAGCTCCTGTTACAAAAGCTGATTTCAATGCAAAACCTACTAATTTCATGATATTCTTTACTCCTTAATTCTATTAATATAAAAATATAAAAATTTACATATATTTTAGATGAAAAAATTAATTCTTTATAAATACTACAATATTTTATTACAAGGAATTTATAATAATTCACTTAAAATTTATGGTTTTACTCCAGAAGGAGTATATTGGAATAATAAAGACTCTCAATATAAAAGATTTAGTATTTTAACTTTTTTATTAAGCAAATTTTCAAGTAACAAATATTTAAAAATAGCCGATGTAGGGTGTGGTTATGCCGAACTGTTAAATTTTTTTTTGTTAAAAAATAAAGAATTTAAATACGAAGGTTATGATATAAACGACAAAATGATTGCATATTGTAAAAAAAAATTTGAAAATGTGAATTTTTATTCTGAGAGCTATCCAATCAATCAATGTGATGTTTCTGTAATGTCGGGAACATATAATTATGCAGTAACTGATAACATAGAGTCATGGGAAAGTTACATCATCGATAATTTAAAAAATTGTTATAAGAAGTGTAATCTAGGAATAATTTTTAACCTTCAATTTAAGAAAAAGAGAATTATTAGAAATTATATTTATTATACAGAGATAGACTTTATGTACAGATTATTGCAAAAAAATTTTAAAAAAATAAATAAATTTTATAGCTTGGAATCAAAAAGAGATATCCATTTTGTGATCTACAAAAATTGAAACTGTCTTTGTCTTAATGCCTCATAGATAACTATTGAAACTGCATTGGCTAAGTTAATACTTCTGCTTCCTAAGGCCATAGGAATGAATATTTTTGTTGAACTTTGAAATTTATTTGTTACGGAATCTGGTAAACCCTTTGATTCAGAACCAAATATAAAACAATCTCCAGATACATAATTAATTTTTGAATAATTTTTATCTCCATATTTAGATACTAAAAAAAATCTGTTAAAACTATTTTGTTTTAAAAATTGAGTAATATTTTCATAAACTGAAATCTTAACTTTTTTTAAATAATCCATTCCAGCTCTTTTAAAAGACTTTTGGTTTAATTCAAATCCAATTGGTTTAATAATATGAATTTTGGTATTTGTATTAGCGCATAAACGTACGATATTTCCAGTATTTGGAGGTATTTCAGGGTTTACTAAAACTACCGAATATGTATTCATATTGAAGACAAAATGATTTGCTACGCTAAAAAGTTTTTTAGAGCTTTCTTATAATTATTTTCTGATTTAAACCACTGTACAAGATTTCCTCCGGTGAAGCCAGTCATTTTAATATCGATAAACCATTGTTTTACATCAACATCCCAACCATAAAAAACATCTAGCTGAACGCTCTTTTTGTTAACAGATTTGAAGTTTCGAGGCATTTTAAATAAATAATAATTTCTATATTAACTGCAAGTTATTTGTGCAATTTTCAGACCATTACTTATTTTAGAATCATTTTTTTAATTAATAACTAATTGACGAAATTTTATTATTAGTAATTATTAAATACTTATTTATAAATTCTTTTAAATTTGATTGATTGATTTTTTTTAATTGCATAATAAGTTTCTTGTCTTCATCCATATCGTTATTTTTTGTAGTTAGAAGAGATTCACCATAAAAAATTGAATTTGCTCCAGACAATAGGCATAGCATTTGAGTTTCATTTGATAAGTATTTACGGCCAGCTGATAATCTAATTCTGGATTTGGGTAGAATAATTCTTGCAGTTGCAATCATCTTTATCATATCTTCTGGTTTAATTGGAGATTGATTTTGTAGAGGTGTACCCTCTACCGGAACTAATGCATTAATTGGAACACTTTCAGGTTGAGGTTCTAAATTTGCTAAAACCTCGAGCATTTCGGCCCTGTCCTCCCACGATTCACCCATTCCAATTATCCCTCCAGAGCAAACACTAATACCTGCCTCTCGGACATTTTTTATAGTTTGTAGTCTTTCCTCAAAAGTCCTGGTTGTAATAATTTTTTTGTAAAAATCTGGAGAAGTATCAATATTGTGATTGTAAGCATCTAAACCAGCATTTTTTAGCTTTTCTGCTTGATCCTGAGAGATTGACCCGAGTGTAACACATGCTTCAAGATCCAGGGATTTTACCTCTTTTATCATTTCAATTACTGAATCAAGATCTTTTCCATCGTTTAATTTTTTCCAAGCAGCTCCCATGCAAAATCTGTGTGCCCCATTTTGTTTTGCTAATTGTGCAGCTTTTTTAACTTCAGAGACGTCTAAAAGACTCTCTTTTTTTAAATTTACATTGTAATGAGCAGACTGTGGACAATATTTGCAATCTTCAGGGCAACTTCCTGTTTTAATTGAGATTAAAGAGGCTAATTGAACATCTCCCTCTTCAAAGTTTTCTTTATGAACTTTTTGTGCTTTAAAAACTAATTTATTTAAAGGAAGTGAAAAAAGGTTTTTAATTTGGTCTGTAGTAACTTTATTCATTATTAGATTCATAATTAGGTAAAAACATTTCACCTGTACAAAAAAGATACTCTAACCTAACCTTAGAATCAATAGGTCCTATAATTTCATGTTTAACATTATTTATATTTAATATTCCTCCTCCAATTAAAAGTTCCTGAAAAAAGAATGACATTTTATCCTGATTAGTGATTGATGAAATACTAAAATTTTCTTTATTGCTATTTCTTGTTGTGATTATTTGACTTATTTTTGAAGATGCTGTTTCGAGATCAGCAAATTTGATTGGACTTGTAGCATTTACAGAAAATTCAGAAAGGGTGTCGTTGCTTTTTTGTATTTTTTTTATTGAGATTGATGCATCAATTTTTTTATTATCAGGATTTAAAGAAAAATTCAAACCACATTCTTTAGGAATATTATTATTGTCCAACTTAATAATTGAGTTAATATTAACTTTTGCTAATGCATTATTAAAAGCTAAGCAGATAAGGATTAATAAGATCTTAATATGATTCATACAAATATATTAACAATTAATCAAATTATTGATTCTGAAAATACATATATTAAAAAAAACTCATTTGACAAGCTAATTAATCATGCTGCTAGTAAAATATCTAGTTACATTTTTAAAAACTTTAAAAAACAAAAAGTACTTTTGATTTGTGGTCCAGGAAATAATGGAATGGATGGAATACTTTCTTTTAACAAATTAAAAGAAAAAATGAAAGTATCTTTAATTAAAGTTAATAAAGACAATTTTGATATTAAATTAATTAAAAATCTAATTGAATCAAATCAAATAATTTTTGATTGTATTTTGGGAACTGGTCTAAATAGAAAAATTAGCGGAAATTTTAAAAAAGTAATTCAAGAAATTAACAAATCTAATAAAACAGTTATTTCAATTGACATACCTAGTGGAATCAATGGCGACTCAGGAGAAATAATGGGAATGAGCGTTAAAGCCAATATCACTCTAGCTATGGGTTTTATAAAACCTGGATATTATCTTTTTCCAGGAAAAGAAAATATCGGAAAAATTGAAGTCATTAAATTGAATCTTCAGATTCCTTCTTATAGAACACCTAAAATTACACTAATAAAGCAATGCTTTTTTAATAATAAATTTCCCAACTATGGCCAAAATATTAATAAATATAATAAAGGACATGTTCTCGTAATTGGAGGAACTATGGCTGGAGCCTCAAGATTAGTAGCATACTCGGCTAGAAAAACTGGATGTGGTTTGACAACAATTTGTGTTGAAAAAAGAAATCTTAGTTTTTATTCACAAACTGAGCCCGGAACTATTATTAAGGTATTCCAAAAAAAAGACTTAGATAAAAAAGATGTTCTAGTTATAGGACCAGGACTTGGTAAAGGGTTTAATAAAAATAAAATTTTATCAATTATAAATTCTTTTAATGGTCCGATAATAATTGACGCAGATGCTATTAGTATTTTTGAAAATCACAAAAAAGATTTAATCACTGTTATTAGAAAAAAAAGACAAATAATTTTAACTCCTCATTTAGGTGAATTTAAACGATTGTTTAGATTTAACTTTTCATCAAAAATTTTAAACTGTTATTCGGCATCAAAATTGATAGAAAATTGTGTATTGTTGAAAGGTAACGATTCTGTTATTTCATTTCCAGAGGGTAGAGTATGGCTAAATAACGGAGCTAAAAATAATCTAGCTACGGCTGGTTCTGGGGATCTTTTGTGCGGAATTATAGCTGGTCTTCTATCTCAAAAAATGCCCACTAATTTAGCAGTGCCATGTTCAATTCTAATCCAAAATAAAATATCAAGCTCTCAAAATGACGTTGTGGTAGAAGATTTTTTAAATAATATACCAGCTGCAATTAAGTCTTTAAAAAATAATAATTGATTTAAATTAAAATATGTTGTTTTTTATTAAATGCTTTTAGCGGGCGTGGCGGAATTGGTAGACGCGCTAGATTTAGGTTCTAGTGACTTATGTCGTGTGGGTTCAAGTCCCTCCGCCCGCACCATTGATTATGAAAATAAAAGAAATTAAAAATAAAGACGATTTAACTGTTGAATGGGATGTTACAATCGAATCGAGCAAGATAAATATCGAACTCGATAAAAAATACGTGGAATTACAAAAAACTGTAAAACTTCCAGGATTTAGACCAGGAAAAGTTCCCAAAGAAATAATAAAAAAAAGATTTGGAAAAAACATTATATCTGAAACATTAGATAGAATAATCAATGAGACTTTAACTGAAAATATAAGAGAAAGAAAACTTAAACCCTCAGTTCAACCTAAAGTTGATATAAAAAATTACGAAGAAGGAAAAGACTTAAATTTAAATGTGGTATTTCAAATTATGCCCAAGATACCTGATGTTGATTTGAAAAAAATAACAATAGAAAAATCTAAATTGGCAATTACTAAGAATGATATTGATAACTCTCTAAAACAAATTGCAGAGAAACATGAAAGATTTATTCCCCTTCAAAAAAAAAGAAATTCGAAAATAGGTGATCTAGTTTTATTTGATTATGAAGGAGAAATTGATAAAAAATCATTCGAAGGAAGTTCAGGTAAAGATGAGACTGTTGTATTGGGCTCTAAAAAATATATACCTGGTTATGAAGAACAAATGGTTGGTTTAAAAGCAGGTGATTCAAGAAAGATTGAAGTTACTTTTCCTGATGATTATCGATTAAAAAAAATTGCAGGTAAAAAGGCTCAATTTAATCTTAAAATTAAAGATGTCCAAGAAAGAGTTAAAGATGTAAAAGTTGATGATAAGCTAGCCGAAGAAGTTGGTGAAAAAAATTTAATTCAATTAAGAGAGAGAATTGAAGAAAGAATGAAAAAAGATTTTGAAAATCTTTCACTTTTAAAAATGAGAAGAGAAGCTACTGAAACAATGTTAAAAAAGATTGATTTTAATATACCATCACAAATGATAGAAAATGAATTTCAATTTTTAAAGTCTTCATCTGAAAAAAAAGATCAAAAAGAATCTGAAATAAAAAAGCTTGCTTTAAGAAGAGTTAAATTGGGTCTTATTATTAACTCTATATCTGAAAAAAACTCAGTTGTTGTTGAAGATTCTGATCTAACGCAAGCAGTTGTAAACGAGGCTTCTAAATATCCAGGTCAAGAAAAGCAAGTAGTAGATTTTTATAAAAGTAATCCAAACTTAATGAATAATTTAAGAGGAGTTGCATTGGAGGAAAAAGTTATGAAATTTGTAGTTAATTCTTGCAATAAAAAAGAAAAAACATGTACAATCGAAGAACTATTTAAATCAGATTTTTTAGAAAACGAAAAGAAAATGATATCAAATAAAAAAAAAGGGAAATAATTATGAGTTCACTAATACCGATGGTTGTAGAGCAAACTAATAGAGGCGAAAGATCTTATGATATTTTTTCAAGATTGCTTAAGGAGAGAATTATTTTTTTGACCGGTGAAGTCAACGATGCAGTCTCTAGTGTAATCTGTGCACAATTTCTTTTTT
>MDSZ01026345.1_pt1 | contig 11305 bp, 10 predicted proteins | sample 811201 | NCBI WGS metagenome assembly MDSZ01 (sample SAMN05326647, study PRJNA326480) | marine metagenome | isolation source: seawater | place: Indian Ocean: North | collected 2010 | reverse complement strand
TGACTTCTGAAGAGGTTGGGTATGAAAAACCTTCGTTAGAGTTTTTTAAATACGTAACTCCAATAATACAGGGGATTTTAAAGGATGGTGGAGAGGTTTTCGCTTTAGGAGATAGTTTTCAAAATGATGTTGATTATTGGATTAATAATTTTGATGCTTGTGGATATTTAATCAATAATGACCTTGATGAAATAAAAATAAATGATAGATATAAAGAGGCTAATTTTAATAATTCCCTTGAAGATATTTTTAATCTGAATTCAAATAGTAGTATATAAAATAATTTTCTACTTTTGACTTATAAACAAGTTTTGAGACCTCATAGTCAGTATATGTTACATAAACATCAGCCTCACTGATTGCATAATCAACAGTATCTTTATTTCCCCAATACTCTCTAACAAAAAATTTATCTTTATAAGTGACATTATTTCTAGGTAGAAATAAATCAGGATGCCAGTAAACAAGATTTTTTTCGAGATGTGGATTTAGCTGATAAATTAAATTAAGTTCGCTTACTACTGAAGATACTAAGTCTTGAGCATCTGCAACAGTTAATATATTGCTATATCCATATCGATAATTTGCATTAAATTCAACATCGTCTTTGAATTTTTCTAGATTGGTCAAATTGCCCATACTACCAATAATTAATAGGGTAAATATAGTTGAGTATTTTAAATTTTTATTTTCAAAAGTCCTAAAGTAAGAAATTAGAAGTAAGGCAATTGGTAAATGAAGATAGTGAGTGTATTGTCTTTCTATAAAACCAAAATAAAATATAAAGTAAAAACTTGAAGCTACAATTAAATATTTTCCTAAAGAATCATCGTTGGAAAAAACTTTAAAATAAACTACAGAAACAATTGGCAATAAAATTAAGACAAAAAATAAACTGTTTGAAAATTTATAAAAATTAGAAAATGTATCAGCCCATAGTTTAAAATTACTCAAATTAAAAGTTAACTGATCTCCATTTGAGCTTTGTGTGGTCAGCCAATTAAAGTAAATTTTATAAAAATTAGGTAAGTTTATACCACTTATTTTTACAGGAGGAATTAATAATATAGGGTTAACTATGAATAGAGAGGCTAATGATATAGCGCTTGTTTTTAATAATAAAACTACCTTACTTTCTTTTATACTTCTAAAAATATAAATCCAAAGAAAAAAGAAAATTATAAACGAATTTATTTTAATAAAGCTAGCAACAGCCAAGAAAAAAATAGCCTTGTAAAATTTTTTGTCAAGAATAGCTTTTATTCCCAACGATACAAAAATTAACAACAAAGTATCTGGTTTAGGAATCCTATGAAAGTATTCAACTGCTGGTAAAGAGTATATAGTAAAAACTGCAAGCCAGGTAATATTTTTATTAACAATGCTTCTTGATAGCAAATAACTTCCTATAAAAAATAAACTGGCGTTGAGTATTCGTGAAATTACTATTACAAAACTACTGCTTACTAATGAAAATGGTCCTACTAAGAGGGTGAATGTGTTTGACCATAATCTTCCATATCTCAAATCACCACCATAAGCTAACTCAATAAAAATAATTAAAATATTTTTTAATATTGGATTTGAGATATTACTAAACCTTCCATAGAGGTCTTCTAAAAGCCAAAGGTTGTATATATCGTCGATAAGCATGCGCTCATCAATAAATAAAACTTCATAAACATTTGTTTTTAAATTATTAAGTACGTAATAAAAAAATAATAAAACTGAAAGAGCTTGAAATACGTATTTCATAAAAATACTCAAGCTATTTTTATTAATCATCACTAAAATACCTTATCATGATAGAGATAATTCACAGAGTAAATAATGTTAAAAACTTGATTCAAATATCAAGCAGTTTTGGAGTTGAAATTGATATAAGATCAAGCAATGGTAACTTAATTCTTGCTCATGAGCCTAATAAAACAGGAGAAGATTTTGAAGACTTTTTAGAAAATTATAAACATGAACTTCTTGTAGCAAACATAAAAGAAACGGGTATTGAACAAGATGTAATAAATAAATCAAAAGCTAGCAAAATAGGAGACTTTTTTTTATTAGATACAGAATTCCCCTTCATATTGAACAATTATCAAAAGTATGGGGAATATTTAAGTGTGAGATATTCTAAGAAGGAAAGTATTTACACAGTTAAGAATTTTATAGGAAAAATTAAGTGGGTTTGGGTAGATACCTATGATGAAATTGAATTAGACAATGAAACAATTAATATATTGAAAAACTTCAATATATGCTTAGTCTCACCTTCAAGGTGGGGGGAAAAAGAAAAACTTAATTTGTTTTTAAATAAATTTAATGATTGTGGCCTTACAATTTCTGGGGTAATGATTGAAAAAGATGAAAAAATTAATTACTAATTTTTTTATTTATCTCTGGGAGTAAGAATGGTTAGTGCGATATTTGAAAAACTCACTGAAATACTGTTAATTAGCTTTCAAAATAGAAGAATTCTAAAACATTTACCACAAAAAATGGACACAATAATAGATGTTGGTGCACATGAGGGGCAAATGTTTATATCTTTAAATAAATTTAAAACAGAATTTAATAAGATTATTGTATTTGAACCATTCAAAGAATCATTTAGAAAAATTATAGAACTTAATAGTAATAAAATTGTTGCACACAACATCGCTGTTGGTGCAAAAATTGACACTAAAAAAATGAAGATAAATAAATATAATGTTACAAATACTTTTGCAGAACCAAATGAAAAACTATTAAAATTCAAAATCAAAAATTTACTCTTTAATTCAACAAGTGAAAGTAGTTATTTTAATGAGGAAGTTCATAATATTGTAACTCTTGATTCTTATTTGGAGTTAGAGGATGGTCAATTTGATTTATTAAAAATTGATACAGAAGGGTATGAGCTGGAAGTATTACATGGAGCTAAAGAGCTTTTTAAACAAGGGAAAATTAAAAACATCTTAATTGAGCTACATAAAAAAGATACTTATGAAAACTACGATCCAAATGATATTGATGAGTTTTTAAAAGATTTTAATTTTAGATTGGTAAAGGATTTTAATATTTATTTTCTTGGATTTAAAGATTCCCTGTATTCTAGAGATTTTTAGATTTTGAAATCAATTTTTTTAATTTAAATAGCCCAGCAATATTCCTATATGCAATTCCAGGTATTTTGCTAAATTTGAAAACTACCGTGTTTCCATAATTTCTATTAAAGTGATTAATAGGAATTTCTACAATATTTAATTTGAACTCAATACACCATGCATAAAATTCCCACCAAAATCCTTCTTTAAGAAAACCGATATTTTCCTTATCAATAATTTCTTGAATATCTTTTCGATAAGCCATAAAGTATCCACAAGATGGATCTTTTAATCTTATTTTAAGTGTTGCCTCATATAGTCTTTTAAAAGAATTTGAAATAGTTAATCTAAAAATATTATCGACTCTGGGGTGTCTATATCCAATAACAACTTTACCTGGTTCTAAGTTTTCATAAAGTCTCTTTAAATCTTTAGGGTCATATTGACCATCTGAATCAACAAATGAGATAATTTCTGCTTTTGAATGCCTTAGTCCCAAAAGTACAGCATCTGTATAATTCTTTCTTTGAGGACTGGTTATTAGTTTTATATCAAAAGTTTTTTGTAAGTCTTTAATTATATTTATTGAGTTATCAGTAGAACCATCTTCAGAAATTATGAACGAAATGCTAAATGAACTGTCCTCATATTCATTGAAAAAATCTTTGATTGTTCGATATATGTGTTTTTCTTCATTGTAAACAGGAGTTATTATTTCAATATTTTTGCGAACATCTTTCATACAAATTAAATTATACTTTTTAAACTCTATCTATACTTGAACTAACAGATTAATAAATCGAATATATAAATGAAATTAAAAAAAAGTTACTTCTTGTTAGCTATTGTGATAGTTTTGTCATTAATCAAAATTGATTATAGATTAAATGAAATTCCTTATGGTTTAGAAGTCGATGATGCTGAATATTATTACAATGCAGTAACTTTGGGTTTAGATTTCGATTTGGACTTTTCCAACCAAATGGAGGGGGTTGAAAATAGATATTTAAATAGAGAAACAAGAAAAATTGTTCCATTTCATCCAATTGGATCTGGTATTTTAGGCGCACCATTTGTTTTTATAGGGAATCTTTTTTCTTCAATATCCAATGATAAAAATTTAATAAGTTCTGTATATTTTGGATACTCATTAGCTTCAATTTTTTATTTTTTTCTTTCAATAATTTTGATACAAAGGGCATTAAAGAAATTGAATATAAGTTATGATAATTTTTTATTAATCTTAATGATTTTTGGGACAGGGGTTGGGTATTATGCCTTTGATCGATTCAGCATGAGTCACATATACGAATTGTTTGCGACATCTTTTTTAATTTATCTTTCTTCAGTCGTGGTAGAGAAGCCTCGAAATTTGAATAAATCATTGATACTATTTAATATTGGATTCTTAATATACATATTTTTAGCAATTAGGTGGGTAAATTACTTCTTTTTTTTAGTACCTGCATTAATTTTTTTTATTTCAGATTTAAATGTAAAAAAAATATATACAAATTTGTATTTTATATTTGGTAATTTGTGTGGAATTATTTTATTTTTAATACACACTAAATATTTATATGGCACGTACACTATAAATCAAAAAAGTGTAGTGTTCTCTGTGGAAAGCAGTTTTCAAGAAAACTATACAAGATTCTTTGAAATTGAAATGTTTTTTGAAAACATTCTTTTTGTTTTAAAAAGTACAAGTATTATTTTGTTTAGCCAAGAATTTGGTTTGATTTATTTTGCACCAATTTTATTTGTATCGATAATCTTTTTTATAATATTTTTAATTAAGAAAAAATTTACGATGTCTTTCTTTTTATTTCTAATTTATATTTTTCCAATTTTTTCAATAATTGTTATTCAAAGTACGGCGTTTTCATATGGTTATAGATATTTATTTGCGTTAGTTCCTATAAATATAATTATATATTTCAAATTTTTTTCTAATAACCAAATTTTAAAAGTATATATGTATTGGGCATCTCTTTTGGGATTTTTGCTATATTTATTTTTTGAAACTTCTCAAGGAACATCTTTATCAAGTGAATATTTGACTAATTCATTTGGGCTTAGAACAAGGTACTCCAACCCTGACTACCTTTCTAACCTTCCTGAAGCTTTAATCAGTGTTAACTCCTATTTGCATATTATTTTTACTTCCTTTCTGGGGGTTTTAATAATTAAAGTAATCAATCTCTTTATAGATCCTGTTAATTTTTTTGGCAATTTAACTGAAGTGGACACAGAGATACTTAATTTAATAACAAGTTCAATTAGTTTTTCTTGGATAAAATTACTTATTTTATATGCAGTAACTTTTAGTTTTTCTTATATAATTTTTAAAAATAGAACAAATAAATGATAGAATTTTTAATATTCTCAAGTGGAATATATTTAAAATATATAACTTTTTTCATATATTTTCTTTTAGCTGGAAGAGCACAAATAATACTCTTATCAAAATTTATTTATGGTTCTTACTCTATCCCTGAAACAATTCTTGAACTAAAATCACATTTAACATACCCAATTTTTGGGATGATATTTGTAGGAAATTTTCTTGTTTTATTAAACTATTTTTTTCCTTTAGCCACTACAACAGTTGAGATTATTTTAATAATTCTATTGATTCCAAATTTACTGGTTGGTCAAGCAAAATTAGATATTAAAAATAAAATAAATTTAAATAATTTCTTTTATTTTTTTATAATACCTAGTGTCTTATTAATAAGTTCTGCTGATATAAATTTTCACTATGATGCAGCCTATTATCATCTTAATAATCAAAACTGGTTAAGGGAAAGTAACCTAATATTTGGATTTGTAAATATTTTTTGGCCTTTTGGTATGTCTTCGATATATGAATATATATCTTCTATCCTCTGGTTTGAACGAACATTAATTTATTTACATTTTCTTTCTATATTATTTATTCACTTTTTTTACTCATTTCTATTTTTTAATATCTTTTCCTCCAAGAACATATTCTTAAAAAATGGTTCTTTACTATTAATTATCTTCTCAATTCTTGATAATTTTGGATTTTCAGGAGGTCGAAATGGCTATATTTACATACAAGAGGTTGGAAAACAAGATATTGCTGTAGGCATACTACTTTCAATAGCTGCTATAACCATGTTGTATCAATTTAAAAAGAAAACAATATTTCCGATTGATCTAATATCCCTATCGTTAATTTCACTATTTATAGTTCAAATTAAGGTAAGTGGGGTTTATATTTTCTATTTATATTCAATACTATTAATTTATATAATCTACAAAAAGAAAATTGAAATTAAGAGTTTATTGATTTATCAGCTTCCTGCTTTATTGTTTGGAATAATATGGATAATTAAAAACTACCTTATGACAGGATGCTTTGTTTTTCCTGTATCTTTTACTTGTTTAAATAATTTTGATTGGTATGTGGTTGGCTCTACTGAAAAAATCGAAAATTATACATCTGCAACTAGTTTTGCATACTTAGATTATTTTAAAAACCCAGATCTTTCTTTTGTAGATTGGTTTAACAATTTTTTTAATTCAGAAAACTATTCAGTTTTTTCAGAATATTATAAGTCAGTTTATTTAAACTTTCTAATTTCGTTTTTATTGATCATACTTATTAAAAAAGTATTTTTCAATAATGAAGAAAATTTAATTAGCTTTAGTCTCATATTGATTTCGTACGTAGGTTTTTCTTTACTGTATCTAGTTTTGTACGGACCTATTCCTCGTTACACAATAGGTATTCTATGTACAATTATTTTATTTATAGGTTTTTACACTAAAGAACCAAAATTAAATATAAACAAATCAATAATGTATATATTATTTTTGATATCTATCGGTCTATTACCGCGGCTTAATTCATATAGTAGTTTTTTAGAAAATAAAAACATTGCACTATTTGATCCTCGAACTGAAAATAATGTTCCAGTAATAATCTCTGATATTGAATGGGAGAAGCCCGAAGAAGCGGATAGGTGCTGGATAAATATAAATTGTAGATTTGAAGATAATGAATTATCTCTCACTAAAGGTAAGATATTTTACAAAGCTTTTATAAAATGAAAATCGTAAATATTTTTAAAATTAACATCAAATACAGATGTAATATTTAATTGTGAGTAGTCCATTAGTAAGTATTGTAATTCCTACATATAACAATTTTGAAGGCTTACTTCTTTCATTGGAGAGTATTAAAAATCAAAGCTTTACAGATTATGAAGTTATTGTAATTGATGATGGATCAAGTGATAAAAGATACAAAGAGAGGAAATTCGATCAAAAAGTTAATGTAATCAACAGAACAATAAATTCTGTTCAAAAGAAAGGCTACTTTTCCGACAGTATTAGAAATGATGGAATTGAAAATTCCTCTGGAAAATATATTGCATTTTTAGATGATGATGATTACTGGTTTCCAGAAAAGTTAGGTTTGCAAATTCAAAAACTAGAATCTTCCAAGTTTAAAATGACATCATCTGAAGCGGTCTCTTATATGGGATTATATGATGAACAAAAGCCGAGCAAACTTTACAACAATGAAATTGTATTCAATGAAATTTCAAATATTTATAAAAAGTCTAAATTAAATAAAGAATTTAGGAAAAATTTTTTATTTAAATTCAAATATCCAAGCATATGGACTTCTAGATTTATTAGCATTCATAACTGTATTATTACCTCAAGTGTTGTAGTTGAAAAAAAACTTCTTGAGAAAGTTGGTAATTTTAGAGACTTACAAAACGATAAAAGATATTCTGATTGGGACTGTTGGCTTGGTCTTTTAACTCATACAGATCTATATTATTTTTCTGAACCTCTCTTATTCTACAGCCTAAGTGATGGGCAAAATAAAAGACCTCAATAAAACTTTTTGTATTATTATTTATAATCTATTGACTCAAATTTAATAAAATTAATTACAACTATAAATACTTTTAATTTTGGAAGCTACAGCTTATCTACATTAATACAATCATTTAATATGAGCTTATCAATTTTTTCTTCACTCAGATATTTTTCTTTATATCCTTCTTCTACTTTATATTTAAAATGATTAACTCTTTTATTAGTGACCATTTTGGGATTTAAATGTTCATCAGAATATAAATCTGTGTAATAGAAATTTCTAAGTTTATTAGATAACAGTGCTGCGGCAATTGGAAACGTGCCAACACCTGATGTGGCTAAATTAATTGCATTGAAAAGTATGTTAAAGTCTTCTTGTAAAGTTGTAGAGTGAATAGTTACTTTAGTTTCTTTTAACAACTCCCTAACTACTGGATTATTTTTTTCTGCTGAAGTCACTAAAATAACTTTTTCATAATTCTGTATTAAAGTTTTGTAATAATTAATTGGATTTTGAAAATAAGATAGAATCGGTTTGTAAAATATATCTCCGCTTCTAATGTGAATTACTAAAGTATCTTCTGGTATTTGCAATTCTTTTAAAAAAGGAATATTCGGACGTAAATATGATTTAAAAGTATCCTCAATATTATTCTCAATATAAGAAGCATCTATAGATTTTGGAAAATCTTTTTTCTCCTTAAAATAAAAGAAGCGATAATGCTTTTTTAATACAAAAAAGTAATTTGCTATTTGATTATTTATTATGGAAAAATTTTTGACTAAAGGATGCTTTTGAACATAAAAGTTGCCACTTATTCTTTGAGAATAGAGAATGCCTACGGCAATTTGCTGTAAGTTATTTCCAAATCTAGAGAAATAATAACTAATTGAATAATTATCAATAAAAATAAAATGATTTAAGAACTGTAAGATTCTAACTCTATACTTGCTAAAAAATTTCATCTCATTCACCACTTTTAATTAATACATTCTTATTGTTAATTCTAACTAATATATTTTTATGAGTTCATTTTCAATTTTTACAACAATGACAAACCCGGAGGATAGAAATGATCCTTGGAAGGAATCTCTTAAGTGCTATGAATCTCTTGCAGATGAAGTAGTTGTTGTTGGTGATGACTGGCCTTTAGAGTTCGACTGGGGTGTGTTTAACAAAATATACCAAGATGGTTTTGATAAATGTAGTACTGACTGGGTGATGAGGATGGACTTAGACTATTTTGTACATGAAAATGATATACCTAGAATTAAATCTTACTTGTTAAAATATTCTGACCATCCTGCAATAGTTTTGCCTCAATATCAGTTTTTTACTCTAGACAGATATCAAGTTAAAACAAAACTTTGTCTTTTATTAAATAAAAAAAGATTTCCAGAAATTAAACTAGATGGTGGAACTGATAGAATGCTTGCTACATTAAATGGTGAGCTTCTAACTTATAAAAATGTACCTCAGATAAAAGTTCCCATTTGGCAATATGATTCTATGTTTAGAACAAAGGAAATAATTAGTAAAGATAGAGCTAGATTTGCCAGGGCTTGGTATAGGAGTTTTAATAATTACGGAGATAGGGGTGGCGATAATCCAGAGATAGCATTTAAAGCATGGTTTGATATGATCAAAAATAGATATCGTAAGCATATTTTTAGAAGCAATATAAGTAAGCATCCAAAATTTATAGTTAATAGGCTTGAATCACTTAAAAAGGATCAGTTTGGATACAGTGCATTCGGCCTTAAAGAAAATACAAAATTTGATTATTTTCAACTTCCAAGAGAACTCAAAAAGAAATATCTTTAAATATCTCAAATAAATTTTTTGCCATTGCTTCATATGATAATTTATCAATAACGAATTTATATGGTTGATACTTATTCTCTTCAGTTTTGATTAAAAATTTTTCGAAACTATTCTCAAAATCTTCAACTTTATTGATTTTAATACCACATGTCTTGTCCCAATAAGGGACAGAAGTTCCTTCAAAAACTTGATTGTTATAGTTGTTAACTAAGGAGTCAACCACAAAAAGAGGCAAGTTAGTTGACATTAATTCATTAATTGCTATCCCTTGGCTTTCTGTTCTTCCTACTATAATTCCAAACTTAGAAGCTCTAGAAAAATTTAACATCTCAGTATTATCATATGATCCATATTCAAAAACTTCATATCGTATATTTTTAAAATTAAGAATTTTAATAATATTACTTAAATCTGCTCTTTTTTTGCCTTTAAGATAAATTAAACAACTACTTTTTTCAGTTAATCTATTTTGTTGTTGATTTTTAAAAATTTCTGACGTTTTGGCAACACCTACAGGTAGTATTTTTATCGTTTCAGCCTTTAATTTATTTTTGGCAATTTTCTCCATAGTTTGTTGTGCTGAAATTGAAGCACAAGCTATTCTTAAATTTTTAAATTTATTCGCATATTCGGTAAGCTCGTGAAATCCATCTACTGTATACAAAGGTCCTACAAGAACCTTTTTCTTGCTTTTTATAATCCTTAATAATAGTTCTCTATGTTTTGCTGTATAAGTACAAAAATAATAATTATCAAATTTATCTTTATTAAATACAACATCACTGTTATCCCAGAAAGCACTGAGGGTATTGTTTACTAATTTTTGGGGTCCAGATTTTATAAATTTGTTATTTAATGGTTTTTGCTGTTTATACAAATATTTATAATATTTATTTAGTAGGGAAGATTGATACAAATCAGGATTTAATAACCTACGACCTTCAAGCCAATAATATTCATCAAAATATATGTTTAAATTTAACAATTCCTACAACTTATTTTTAAATTAAATCTTTAAAGCAATATCATAAGAATAATGGTCATTGTACTTTATTAGTCAGAAAGTTAAAGTTGTGAACAAAAGAAATAATCTATATTTAACTAGTAATGACTTCGCATCATTTGCTGATGTCGTCTACTCAGATAGGCAGTCGTATGACACAAAATTATTTGAGACCGGCTTTGACTTAGAAATAGTCGATTATTCAGAAGATCCTCAATTTAAACATATTACATACAAAAAACTTTCTTTTAGATTGACCAGTGGGGATATTGTTTTTTGTAATACAAATCAGATTGATAATCTATTTCACCATTTAAATAAGTTAACTAAAATTGAAGACTTAATATTAATTACACATCAAACTGACAAACTAATTACAAAAAAAGACTTCGCTAAAAAACCTGATTGTGTGAAAGACTGGTTTACTGTAAATGCTGGATTTCAAGAACCTAATCTACACCCAATTCCAATAGGTATTGCAAGCAGTTTTTCGTTAAAAAACCTGGTGGCAAATGATTTTTTAGATTT
>MDSZ01002765.1_pt1 | contig 11305 bp, 10 predicted proteins | sample 811201 | NCBI WGS metagenome assembly MDSZ01 (sample SAMN05326647, study PRJNA326480) | marine metagenome | isolation source: seawater | place: Indian Ocean: North | collected 2010 | reverse complement strand
TCCTTTATCAGTTACTTCATTGATGAAATTTTTTAAACTTTCTCTATAAATTTTGAAGAAATGATATTGCTTTAAACTCAATTCTAATCCTAAATCTGCAACCTCAGAGGTCCACAAAGCAATCTCACTGTTTGGCAGATTCTTCTTAAGGCATCGATTTCTCTGTTTAAGAGCCTTTTGATATTTATTTTCTAAACTTTTCAATATAGGTTCCACGTGAAACATTATTTGATAGAGATGTTCCCTTCTCAGCTCTGGCTCTCCCTCTATCATCTTTAAATTTTTTGCCAGAACAAGTTGTAGAAAAATTAACTCACCTTTTTTTATTGATTTATCTTGAAGTTTTCTAGAAGCTAAAATTTTTGAATTTTGACCATTTTGAACTTGAAGTGAATACTTCTTATCATCTAAATTACCTTTAGCGTTTATCAAAAACGACTCGCACCCATGCTTGATACAATCTTTTGTATCTCTTGATCTAAAAGACGCTCCATTAAAAAGTATCTCTATAGATTCTAAAAGTGAAGTCTTTCCAGATCCATTCTTACCCAGAATTAAATTTACACCCTCAGTAAATCTGAATAATTCGTCACTAAATAATCTGAATTTTTTTAAATGGAGCCTTGTGAAGGCCATTACAGCCTCATAGGCATGATGACGTATACGTCGTTTTCAGAGTTTTGTTCCTTTATTATGCAACTTGAATCCTCGCCATAAAATTCAAAATTCACATTGTCACCATCTATTGAATTTAATACGTCTAACAGATAGCCTATATTAAAACCAACTTCTAAGTCTGTTCCATTATAACTAATGGATATTTCTTCTTCAGCTGATTCTTGTTCTGGATTGTTTGCAGTCAGTTTTAGCCTATTTTCGCTTAATTGGAATCTTACACCTCTATATTTTTCATTAGAAAGTACTGAGGCCCTAGACAGCGCTGCCTGAAGAGAGTCTTTACTTATCTCAACTGGTAAAGGATTTCCTGTTGGAAAAACTTTATCATAGTCTGGATACTTTCCATCTATCAGCTTACTTGAAAAACTAAGGTTTTCCGTTTTTACCTCTATATAAGATGGCCCTATCATCAAGTTGATATCTTCATCATCCGCCGACAAAAGCTTAGATAATTCAAGTACAGCTTTTCTGGGTACAATATTTCTCACATCTAAATCTGAATCCGCCAAAGTAGATGAAGACAAGGCAAGTCTATGACCATCTGTTGCTACACCATTTATTTTAGACCCTTGGACCTCAAGCAACATCCCATTTAAATAGTAACGAACATCCTGTGAAGCCATTGAAAATGATGTTTTTGTTAAAACTCTTTTCAAAACAGAAGAATTAATTTTCAGAGGAGTAAGCTCCTCATTAATTTCGATTTCGGGGAAATCATCTGGGGATATTGTTGCAAAATCAGCATGAAAATTACTAGCTCTTACTGTAAGCTTTCCAGAGGTTAGGCTAAAATTTACTTTTTCTCCGTCAGGTAAAGATCTGCAAAGCTCAGACATTTTTCTAGCAGAAACTGTTGTTTCGCCCTCTTCCTCAACGTTTAAAAGTTCGGAGTAAGTTTTAATTTGAATTTCTAAATCAGTAGCCGTGACTTCTAACTTTCCATTTAATGTTTTTAGCCGTAAATTTGCCAAAATAGGTATAGTTTGCCGTCTTTCGGCAACAGCAGCAGCATTCTGTAGAGATTCAACTATCTGCGACTTTTCTGCATCGAATTTCATTTGAATATTATATAGTCAAAACTCTCAAAAGCTTTCTATAATCTTCCTCAATATCAAGATTAAAATCCCTAAGCTCAGTAATTTTTTTACAAGCATGAATAACGGTTGTATGATCACGTCCTCCAAAAGCTTCCCCTATTTCTGGTAGACTATAATTTGTTAATTCCTTTGCTAAAAACATTGCCATCTGCCTTGGCCTAGCAACTGATCTACTACGACGTTTAGATAAAATGTCACTCATTTTAATATTGTAATATTCAGCTGTAGTTTTTTGGATATTTTCCACACTTACTTGTCGAGCCTGTATAGCCAATAGATCTTTTAAGGAATCCTTTATAAGATCAACCGATATTGGTCGTCCTGTAAAATTAGAATTAGCTATTACTCTTTTTAGAGCACCTTCCAGTTCCCTAACATTAGAACGAACTTTCTGGGCTATAAAAAAGGCAGACTCTTCATTAAGGTCATGATTCATAGAAACAGCCTTACTAAGGAGTATTGCAACCCTTGTTTCTAATTCCGGAGGCTCAATTACAACTGGTAATCCCCAGCCCAACCTAGATTTTAATCTATCTTCTAAGCCATCTATTTCTTTTGGATACCTATCACAAGTCAAGATCATCTGGCTTCCCTTCTCCAGCAATGAATTGAAGGTATGAAAAAGCTCTTCTTGAGATTGTTCTTTTTTGGCAAAAAACTGAATGTCATCAATTAGTAGCGCATCCAAGGACCTATAATACTGCTTAAATTCATTAATTGCACCTAATTGTAGTGATTTTACCATATCACTCACGAATTTCTCTGAATGTACATATGCAATTTTCTTTGAAGGATCCTTTTTTAATATTTCATTTCCTACCGCATGCATTAAATGAGTTTTTCCTAGCCCTACACCACCATATATAAACAATGGATTATATGAATTTTTAAGTCCATCTCCTATTTGGCGAGATGCGGCAAGGGCTATATGATTTGACTTACCTTCAACAAAAGTTTCGAAAGTAAAACTTTCAATTAAATTGCTTTTTTTGGAATTTTCATTGGGTATTGTAATTTTCTGTTTTAAATCTTTCTTACTTACATCAAGCGCTTCTAAAACTAGTTGATTATTATTCTCATGATAGTCAACAAAAATTTCGAAATTTAGGCTAAGATCCACATTGCTAGTTATTGCAGATAATCTTTCCTTGATAGTTTTTCCATAATTATCTTCAACCCAATCAGAAATGAACTTATTTGGGGCTAAGACACTGTAAGAAAGGGGGTTAGAGCCATTGTTTTGCTCCAATGTTAAGGGCGCAATCCAAGTAGTATACTCTTCAACAGAAAGGTCTCTTTCTAACGTTTTTTTGCATTCTCCCCAAAAATGTAACTCCGACATGCCAAAGATTATATACAAATATTCATAGTTATCCACAGAATAACAACAGATATTTATTGTGGATAACTTGTTGATATATTGTTTCAATATTTTACTTGTTTTAATCTTCCAAAAACTCTATGATGCTTGCCCTTAAATCCTATTGACCTATGAAAAGAACTTATCAGCCAAGCAAAATTAAAAGAGCAAGGACTCACGGGTTCCGAGCACGAAACTCAACTCTCGGAGGGAAAAAAGTTTTAAGTAACAGAAGAAAAAAGGGGAGGCTCTCCCTAACTGTTTAAATGACACCAAAGCGATCTATACCTTCAAGCGAAGGTTTTGGTGAAATTTTTAAAAAACCAGATCAAAAGTTTTCTACCAAAAATATCTTAGTTTTATCAAGATCCAACAATTGTGGTGTCTCGAGAATTGGTGTGGCAATTAGAAAAAAAGACTTTAGGTTGGCAGTAAAAAGAAATAGCATAAAAAGAAAAATTAAAGGAAGTTTTAACTCAAAGGTCTTAGAATTACCCTCAAAGGATTATGTGGTCTTGGTGAAAAAAAGTTTAAAGGGAAAAGAGGAAAAATTGCATAAAGATCTTGAAACAGTTTGGCAAAAATTTATAAACAAAAATGATTAGTAATGTAGTTATAAAACTTATAAAAATTTATCAAAAATTTCTAAGCCCATTGCTAGGCCAAAACTGCAGATTTCATCCTACCTGCTCGCAATATGCCATAGAAGCAATAAGTGCTTTTGGTTTTTTCAAAGGTTCATGGCTTGCCATTAAAAGAATACTAAGGTGCAACCCTTGGGGAGGAAGTGGCATAGACAATGTTCCGGGAGGTTGTAAACATGGACGTAATTAAAACTGGCCTAATAATTACGATAGGTATTACGTTTTATTACTTGCTACTTCAGTGGCCTACGGAATCCAACACAAGAGAGATTGTGAATCAGGATTACACATATAACAATAATTCTAGCGATAGTGAGTCTTCACTTACAGAACCTCTTGCTACCTTTTCAGATGCTGACATTAATGAGGAAGAATCTGTAGACATTCAGGGTCGTTATTTTGAAATTGAAAACAAGGATTTGACGTTAAAAATTGATTCTAAAACTGGAAGATTTGTTTATTCTGAGCTTAAAAATATAACTAAGGAAAAAGGCGGGACGGCACCGTTTGAAATATTTGGAAAAACTAAAAACCCCGACAGCTTTAAAGAAAATTTATATTTTGCTAACAGTGGATTTTATGTTCAGGGTGAAGGGTATCTCAATCCAAATTTTTCTGAGATTTTAAAAAATATCACTGATAGTGGAGAAATAGAATATAAATTGTTAGGCGCCACTGAGAGGTTTGATTTTGTAAGAAAAGTTCGTTTGTCCTCGACGGGCTACAAAATATCTGTTGAAGATTCTGTCTTTTCCAAAAGCAATGAACAGCTACAGTTGACTCCATACGTGGTCATTGAAAGAGACGGTTCTCCTGTTGAGGAAGGAGGCCTAATGTACACTTATCTGGGGCCTGTGTTTTCTTCGACGAACGACACATATGAAAAATATGATTTTGAAGACATAAAAGAAGTCCCCTATCAAAACAAGTCCTTCGGGGGGTGGGTTGCGCTTATCCAACATTATTTTCTGTCTGCATGGGTGCCAAATCAGTCCTCAGAATATCTTTATCAAGCCAGGTATAGTAACCGATCGGAAAGGTTCTCGCTTGGTTATACCTCCAGAGAAAGTGCAGTTAATTATGGGGAGTCCATCTCTACAACAAATGTATTATATGTGGGGCCTAAGCTTCCAGGGCAACTCGCCGAAATAGTGGAAAATCTTGATCTGACTGTGGATTATGGATTCCTTTGGTGGCTAGGAAAGCCGATGTATTGGTTTTTAGAGCTTGGTAACAAAATTTTCAACAATTGGGGTATGGCTATCATTTTTCTTACTGTTGTTTTAAAAATTATTACCTGGCCATTATCAGCAAAAGCTTATGTTTCCATGGGTAAAATGAGAGAACTTGCCCCCAAGATGCAACAGTTACAGGAAAAACATGGCGACAACAGGCAGGCAATGAGTCAGGAAATGATGCAGATGTATCAGAAGGAAGGTGTTAATCCTTTGGGTGGTTGTTTACCAATGCTGGCCCAACTGCCATTCTTCTTGGCCTTTTACTGGGTCCTGTTAGAAACTGTTGAGCTAAGGCACTCCCCGTTCTTTTTATGGATAGATGATTTATCGGCAATGGACCCTTACTTTATTTTGCCAATATTGAATGGGGCAGGTATGTATTTGTCCCAAAAACTCACCCCAACTCCACCGAATGCAGATCCAATGCAAGCTCAAATGATGAAAATATTCCCACTGGTTTTTGCGGTCATTTTTGCATGGTTTCCATCGGGCCTAGTGCTTTACTGGTTGGTCAACATGGTTATACAGATATTTCAGCAGTGGTGGTACTCCAGGAAAGTCTTAGCAAATTAAATTCTTTTTTACAAATGCTTGGTAAAACTATTGTAGCGCCTGCATCTGCTCCCGGAAGGGGGGGTGTGTCAGTTATAAGGATGTCTGGAGCTGATGCAAAAACAATAGCTGAAAATATGTGTGGCAGTTTGGCTAATAGTTGGAAGTTCAAAAAGTGTAAGATTAAATCAGTAGACGGGGCGGTTTTAGATAGTGGTCTTGTGGTCTTCTTTGAATCGCCACACTCATATACTGGAGAAGATGTTGTTGAGTTTCACTGTCACGGCAATCCGACAATTGTCAATTTGATTGTTGAAGATGCTGTTAAGCGAGGGGCTGTAATCGCTGAGCCCGGCGAGTTCACGAAAAATGCTTTTCTAAATAATAAAATCGATTTGGCTCAGGCAGAATCTGTTGCAGACTTAATAAATGCACAAAGCAAGAGTGCTGTTATAGCGGCAAATTCTTCTTTATCAGGAAATTTTTCTTCCTCAGTTGATTTCATAATAGAGGGGCTGGTGCGCACTCGGGTTATGATTGAGGCACACATTGATTTTCCTGAAGAAGAGATTGGTTCTGGTCTTCTAGACAACATCTCTAACGAACTTTCGGGTTTTTCAAAAGATATAGATCGGCTGCTTGCGGAGGCCGTAAGAAGCTTGAGACTGAGAGAAAGCTATAGAGTCTGCATTGTTGGGCTACCAAATGCCGGAAAGTCAACCCTCCTCAATACTATTGCAAAAGAATCTTTGGCCATTACTTCTAGTACACCAGGCACAACAAGAGATTTGGTTAGAGCTGACATAGATCTTGGTGGGGTTGTTGTTGAGTTTGTTGACACTGCGGGGATTCGGGAGAACCCTGATAATAGTATCGAAAGGGAGGGCATGCAACGCTCGTTGTCCGCCATCGAAACCTCTAATCTTAATTTAATAATAAAAGACATCACTGACACTGACTCGCTTGACATAGAGATTGATAATTTCTTAACGGTAATGAATAAATGTGACTTAGTGAAAGACGATTATTGCAAACAAAAGGATGTTCTGTATGTGTCATCTCTGACTGGACAGGGTATAAGTGAATTGATCGAAGAAATTTTAGTAAGGCTTGGTGTAGATGAAGGTTCGGAAACTCCTTTTCTTGCAAGGAAAAGGCATCAAGTTTCCATCAGTGAAGCATTACATTTTGTTAATCTTTCCATTCAAGAACTTAAAACCGGCGCTGGGCTTGAGTTGGTTGCTGAGAACTTGAGACTTGCGCATGAGAGTCTTGGCGAAGTGTTGAGACCCATGTCTGCGGACGACCTTCTTGGTGAGATATTTTCGAAATTTTGTATTGGTAAATAACTGTCTTTAACTTGTGGAAAGAACGAAACAATTTGTGTGTGATTTTTTTTATCCTCAAAGTATACATATATGCAAAGCGTTTCGGGATAATTCACCAACAGGTTTATTAAGGCTGTTTCCAGTTTTAACAAAGCCAATTAATTGTGTTATTAACAGTTTCAAGTAAAGCTAATAATAACTAATTGATATAATCTCAATAAATAGGAAATAAGTTTATTTATTTGTAATCATTGTGGAAAAGTTTGATGTACTCGTAATTGGGGGCGGGCATGCAGGTGTTGAAGCCGCAGAAGTTGCTTCACGCATGGGGCTGAATGTTGCTCTCATAACTCATGACGTTACTAAAATCGGTGAGATGTCCTGCAATCCTGCTATTGGCGGTATTGGTAAAAGTCACCTTGCGAAGGAAGTAGATGCCCTAGGCGGTCTAATGGCAAAAAGCGCAGATAAAGCAGGCATACACTATAGGGTTTTAAATTCCACCAAGGGCCAGGCTGTCAGGGCAACACGAGTGCAAACCGATCGTGATCTTTATAAGGAGTCTATACAAAACTACCTGGAACAGTCTGAAAACTTAACAATAATTCAAGGATCGGTGATAGACATTAACATTGAAAGCTCGGTTGTTAAATCTATAGTCACCGAAGACGGAGTAGTTTACTCAGCTCCTGCTGTCATCTTAACAACAGGAACGTTTTTAGGGGGCATAATGCACACAGGTTTAAAGCAATCCCCTGGTGGCAGAGTGGGAGATCCTTCAAGCATAGACCTTGCTCAAAAACTCAGAGGTTTAGGCCTACCTGTTGGAAGGCTAAAGACAGGAACCCCACCACGCTTACACAAAAACACTGTTGACTGGTCTTTACTCACACCTCAGCCGGGGGACTCACCAACCCCACTTCTCTCATACACCTCAGATGAGAAAAATAGACCTCAACAGATGAGCTGTTATATGACCAGAACTAACAGTAAAACTCATCAGATCATATTGGATTACCTGCACGAATCACCTATGTACTCCGGCGTCATAGAAGGAGTGGGGCCGAGGTACTGCCCTTCCATAGAAGATAAGATCATGCGATTTTCAGACAGGGATTCACATCAAATCTTTGCAGAACCGGAAGGTCTCGAGTCTGATCTAATTTATCCAAATGGAATTTCTACAAGCCTTCCCCTAGAGGCACAAGAAAAGATGATTAAGTCAATAAAAGGATTCGAAGAAGCTGAAATTGTCAGACCAGGATACGCGATTGAATATGACTACTTCAACCCAACTTGCTTGAAACACACGCTTGAAGTGCGAAGTATTGAGGGTCTTTACTTCGCTGGACAAATCAACGGCACAACTGGCTACGAAGAAGCCGCAGCACAAGGAATAATTGCAGGTATTAATGCTTCTTTGTCAGTAAACAAACAAGGAACATTTGAGCTTAAAAGAGACGAGGCATATATAGGTGTATTAATAGACGATCTCGTTAGTCTCGGAACAAAAGAACCCTATAGAATGTTTACTAGCAGAGCCGAATATAGGCTTATTTTGCGAGAGGACAACGCAGACATGAGATTAACCGAAAAGGGCAGGTCACTAGGTACCGTGCAAGACGACTTATGGGAAAATTATATTTTCAAAAAAGAACTTGCCCTCAAGGAATTAGAAAGGCTAAAGACAATAAAGCTCCAACCCGGGACCGATGAATCATCATATGTAGAGGTCAAGACAGGTGAAAAGCTAACTAACAACACTAGCTTATATGACGTACTGAAAAGACCAGGTGTTTTATATAAACACCTTCCAGAGACAGATGAAGTTGTTCCACCAAATGTGATCGACGAAATAGAGGCCTCTGTGAAGTATGAGGGCTATATAAAAAGACAACAGGTAGACATAGAAAGACTGCAAAGAAATGAAAATACACCCATACCCAATAATATCGATTATAAAAACGTTGTAGGTTTGTCCAATGAGGTAAAGCAGAAGCTGAATGAGGCACGACCGGAAAGCATAGCGCGTGCGTCAAGACTGCCCGGTATAACACCCGCTGCCATATCTTTATTGATGGTTCACATAAAAAAACAAAGAAAGGTTGTTGGAGACTAAGCAAACCCAACTTTTAGAAACTTACGAGAAACTTCTCGTCTCTTGGGACAAAACACACAATCTAATCTCTTTCGGCCAAAGAAAAAATTTAAAACAGCACATTGAAGACTCTCTATCGGTGTCCTTAATGATTGGCGATTTTGTGGTGGATCTCGGAAGTGGTGGTGGTCTTCCCGGAATACCCTTAGCCATAACAAACCCAAATAAACAATTTCTCTTGGTGGAGAGCAACACCAAAAAGGCCTCTTTCCTTTTAAACACAGTGACTAAACTCTGCTTAAACAATGCCGAGATAATAAACGATCGAATAGAAAATATTGATCATTCAAACTTTCCGGACTGTTTCGATATTATAAGCAGGGCGGTAGGCTCTGCAGAGGCAAACATAGCGCTCACAGCAGAGTTGCTGAAGAAAAAGGGGGTTTTTTTAAAATTAATGAAGACAGAAGATCAATTTTTCAAAGAGCAATTGCCAGATGGCTACAACGTAAAAAAAATTGATAAATTTCCCTCCAAAACAAAAGACAAGACGCGTATCTTGGTTACAATAGAGAGTGTTCAATAAAATGGTTAACACACTAGTCATAGCAAACCAAAAAGGTGGCGTTGGAAAAACCACTACGGCAGTTAATCTCGCAGCATCTTTGTCGGCAATGAAGAGAAGTGTTTTGTTAATCGATCTTGATCCCCAGGCAAATGCAACGACTGGCTCAGGTTTACAAAAATGCGATCAGTCCAAGGGGTCTGCAGCTGCATTAATGGAAGTTAAGGGAGACATAATATTCAAAACGAATCTAGGTTACGACATGATGCCTTCAGGGCCAGAGCTTATAGCCGCAGAATCCTACCTCAGAGGCGGTGGCGCAAAAGAAAGAGCGTTGCTAAATTATTTAAACGACCTTCATGAAAAATATCAGTACATTATCATCGACTGCCCCCCGTCATTAAACCTCTTAACCCTGAATGGGCTGAGAGCAGCAAAAGGACTAATGGTTCCAATGCAATGTGAATATTTTGCCCTTGAGGGACTTGCCGGACTATTGGAAACCGTTGCACAGCTGAACAGTAGCACAGGTCACAACCTACAGCTAAGTGCAGTTGTTAGAACAATGTTTGATCCACGTAACAAACTTGGCCAACAGGTTACTGGAGAATTGCAAAAGCATTTCTCGGGTGAGCTTTACTCAACAGTCATTCCAAGGAACATCAAACTTGCTGAGGCTCCAAGCTTTGGGCAATCGGCACTGTCTTACGAACCTAACGCAAAAGGAGCTCTGGCTTATCTGGCTCTTGCAGGGGAGCTGATTGGAAAAATGGAAGATAAATTTAGTAAAAATTCTCATGAGCAAAGACAAGCCTAGTCTAGGAACCGGTCTAGATTCTTTGTTGGGCTCAAGGCCAGACTCAACGATAAATCCAGCTACTCAAATATCGGTGGATGATTTAACTTCTGGTCAATATCAACCTAGAACCAAAATGAATAAACTGACCCTTGAAGAGCTTTCTCAAAGCATTAAAGAGCAAGGAGTTTTGCAACCCCTAATTGTGAGGAGGCTGGCCTCGGGAAGATTTGAAATAGTGGTGGGGGAGAGGAGGTGGAGAGCCGCCCAAATGGCAGGACTGTCTACAGTACCAGCAATCATTAGAGACCTAAATAACAGCGAAACAGCAAAGATCGCTTTAATTGAAAATTTACAAAGAGAAGATTTGAATAGCATGGATGAAGCAAGAGGCCTGCACAGACTTCAAAGAGAGTTTAATCTTACTCAAGAGGAGCTGAGTTTGTCGGTTGGTAAGTCTAGATCTTCAGTAACAAACCTTTTGAGGCTCCTAAAGCTAAATGCAGAAGTTCAAGAAATGCTGGAAGAGGGTGAAATTGAGATGGGACATGCTCGAGCGCTTTTAACTCTGTCAGAATCAGAACAGCTTGAATTGGCAAAGCAGGTGATAGAAAACTCAATGTCGGTCAGGCAGTGTGAGTTTGCAGTCTCGACACTTTCGTCAAACAAGAAACCGAAAAAAACTAATTCAAAAACTAAAGATCCAAATACAAAACATTTAGAAAAAGAGTTGTCAGAATTACTAGGTTCGCCAGTTCAAATTACACATAACAAACAAGGCAAAGGTCGCCTCACTGTCTCCTTTAAAAATTTAGATGCCCTTCAAGGCGTTCTAGACAAGATAAAATCCTAAAATTTTTATAAATTCTTCTTTCACTATAGGCTTCGGGTTACTATAATTGCGGCGCCCAATAAATTCCAATGGCTAGTAAAGAACTTAACTCAACAG
>MDSZ01123300.1_pt1 | contig 11306 bp, 15 predicted proteins | sample 811201 | NCBI WGS metagenome assembly MDSZ01 (sample SAMN05326647, study PRJNA326480) | marine metagenome | isolation source: seawater | place: Indian Ocean: North | collected 2010 | reverse complement strand
TGCGGGATCGTTCCGCGCCAGTAGGTCGCCGGATCTGTTGACAACGTGCTGTTGCGATTCTGCATAGGGTCTGTGGAGAGCGGCATCAGGTCGATGCTGCGCATCCAGATTCTCTGAAGTTCCGAGACCACAGGCGCAAAGCGTTTGCTCACTGCGCTGTCGTCGAGGTAGTAGACGATCACAGCGGTTCGACCCGACTTCAGGCTGTCTTCGAGGGTGGTAGCTGGGGGCACAAGCGAGCCATTTCCGGCGTAGAGGGCATAGATATTGCCGTCGTAACTGTCGTTGTCACGGATGGCTCCAGCAGGGTTTGCCCACAGCACCATGGCGAGGCTGAATGCGAATAGGAACTTGAGCAGGGAAGCCATCGGGCGGGTGCCGTCGGCGCTCATTATCCGCGTCCGAGATGACGACCCATGCCTTGGGCGATGCCGCGGCCGATGAGGCCGATGCCTCGACCGATCACTTGCGTCAGCACCACAACCATGAGATCGCCAACCCGTTGAATCAAGGCATGCAACTGAGGAGCGAGAGCGTCTCTGGTTTCCAGCAGCAGGGCGACTTGGCGTTGCCACCAGCCCAGTTGACTGAGTTCCTGGTCACGCGGTTCGAGTCGCTTCACTGGAATGATGCGCCCTGCGTCCAGTTGATAGAGGGTTCGCTTGCTTTCGTAGAGCTCGATTGGGCGTTGAATCCAGTCGTCCCATCGCAGTTGACTGTTCAATTGGTTGCGTAATCGCTCGAGTTCCCGTGTTGAAATCAACGCTTCGTTGAGGAGATAGCGACGAAGCTCCGGCCATTCCCCACAGAGATCGAGGAGGTCGGCGCCGATGAGCTCCGCTGTGCGAATCAACCAATTGCTCACCAGTGCTTCGAGTTGAAGCAGAGCGCGTGGATCATCCGGAGGCAGGAGTTGTCCGTTCACCAGTACAGGTTGTCCTGCAAGCAATGGCGACAACATCGCCTCAGGGTCTGGTAAGTCAACATCTGTGCTGGAGAAGTCCGTGTGCTCAAGTAGCTGCGTGACGACCGGAAGGAGTTGTCCTGAGCGAGGGATTTGCACGTAACTGCCCGCCATGGTTGTGAGGGCTTGCCGACGCAACTCTTCCTGGAGCTGTGCCCAGCGCTCGTCGGAGCAAGGTCCAGATGACGGGTCACGTAAGCGTTGCAGCACTGCTTTCAGTTGCTGCATGAGAGCCAGCAAGAGATCCCTGCGTCGTTCGGGATGAAGGCCATCAAGAGCAAGCAGCCGACCGGTGGCATTGTTCAGCTCCGTTTGTAAGGAGGCGGTGATCCGTTCCTCAATGGCCTCCCAAACAGCCAGGGCATTGCGATCCCTCAAGGTGATTGCCGTCGTGCTCCTCTGAGTAGGGAGACCCTGTGGCGCTGCAACCATCGCTGTGGAGGGATGAAGGGGCACGCTGTCGCTCAGCCCAAGGTGCAGAGGCCCCCACAACCAAAGCAACAACCCATGGGCACTGCGAAGTTCCCGGCGTCGGCCTTCCAGAACGAAGCGCAGCAATGCATTTCTGGGAGGAGGATTGAGCAGGGTCTCCACCACCTGCAGATCACTGCTGATCTGTTGCAGGCCACTGACCAAAAGCCACTGACCGAAGCCCATGGTCTCCACGCGCTCGCTCTTCGTTTGACCTCCAGCGGTTAACCGGACGACCCGTCCGCCATTCAGCAGAGTGGTGACGGCGTTGGTGAGATCGCTTAGATCACTGTTTTGTAGAAGCCCAGCTGCTGGGAGCGACAACAACGCGTCTTTCTCAATGGCGAGTTCGTCGGGCAGCAGTAGGAGTAGCGGCGTTGATGGCCAGCGTTCGGCGGTGGCACGCGTCTCTCGATCAATCGCGGCAAGGCTGGTGATGGCCTCAATCGACCAGATCACCAATGACGGTTTGCCATCGAGCTGATCCGGTTTGAATGCGACAGCCCATCCGGGCTGATCCCTCGTTAACTGCAGGGCCAGAGTTTCAGCCAGGAGAGGGGAGGCCTGCAACAGGATTCGCACCGGTTTTGTTGAGGCCAAGGTGCGAATCAGAACTCAAGTAGCGTCAAGGTAACGAGCCTGAGCTCATTTCTCCAGGGTGGAGCGTCCGTTGAGTTGAAGTGTGTAGGACTCAATCTTGAATCCTGTCTGAGCTTCAATTTCGTTGAGAAGTTGGGTTGGAAGTTCAATATCAATGTCTTGGATATCCCCTGTGTCCAGACAGGTCAGATGACTGTGGGGCGCACTGCGGTAGCCGTAGAGGCGACCATTGGCGCGATCTAGGCATTCGATAACACCGGCCGATTGCAACGCCTCTAGGTTTTGGTAAACGGAGGTGTGGCCAATGCTCCGCCCTCGCGCATTCAACTTTTCAAAAATGTCGCGAGCACTCAGGTGGGTTTGATCGGTCCAAAGCAGTTCAAGCACCATGCGTCGTTGACGACTCAGTCGCATGCCCAGATGTCGACAACGCTCAAACACGTCCTGCAAGCCACGCACTGTGGAAGACGAATCGGTCTTGCTGTCCGGACGCCCTAGCACGAAAAGTAAAGCGATCGATTCATTTTAATGACGTTCCCAATCCAGTTTCAGGCCAGGTTGGAATTGATCATCGTTGGATCTTGAAGCCGCTCAGCACCGATGGCTTGGATCGCTTCTGCGAGCTCCACGCGTCCGTCGTACAACGCACGTCCAACGATGACGCCAGTCACTCCGAGCGCTTCCAGGGGGAGAAGGCTGAGTAGATCTCCCATGCAGCCAATCCCACCTGAGGCGATCACAGGCACGCTGCTCGCCTCAGCCATCTCGCGTAATGCTGTGAGATTGGGGCCAGCCAGCGTTCCATCGGTCGCGATATCGGTGGTGATAATCGCAGCGATTCCCGCATCGCTGAACCGCCGTGCGAGATCCGTCGCCAAGACATCACTCTGTTCAATCCAGCCGCGGGTTGCCACCTTGCCCTCCTTTGCATCGATGCCCACCACAATCTGATTGGGGTAGCGCTGCGCCAATTGGCTAACCAGTTCGGGTTGCTCGATGGCCACGGTTCCAAGAATCACGCGATCCAAACCGCAGCTGAGCAAGTCATGCGCCCGTTCAACGGAACGCACGCCACCACCGAGCTGGACGGGGATGTCGAGGGCTGCTGTGATCGCGCGGATGGCAGCGTCGTTCACGGGTTCCCCACGCTTTGCTCCATCGAGATCCACCAGATGCAGTCGTGTGGCTCCTTGGTTTTGCCAGCTCAATGCCTGGGCGACAGGATCGTCGCTAAATCGCGTCACCTGCTCGTAATCCCCTTGATGCAACCGCACACAGGCACCGTCGAGCAGATCGATGGCTGGGATGATCTCCATGGTGGACAAAGGGGGTAATCACCATCCTGCTGCTCCGCGCTTCAATACCCCCGCGTTCAGTGCACCTCGCCCGTGAAAATCCTGGTGATGGGGGGAACCCGTTTTGTTGGCAAACCCCTGGTGGCGCGGCTGAAGGCCCAAGGCCATGCATTGACCTTGCTCACCCGCGGTAAAAACAGCATTCCCGACGGGGTTGAGCATCTCAAGGGTGATCGGAGTACTGATGAAGGGCTGGCGTGCCTGAAAGAACGATCATTCGACGTCATCGTCGATAGTTCAGGTCGCAAGCTCGAGGACAGTCAACGGGTGGTGGCGATGACTGGTTCGCCATCCCATCGCTTCGTGTATGTCAGTTCTGCTGGCGTGTATGCCGCATCGGAGCAGTGGCCCCTCTCCGAAGAGGCGGCAACAGATCCGAACAGTCGACATTCGGGTAAGGCGGATACCGAAGCCTGGCTGCGGGCCGAAGGAATCCCCTTCACCAGTTTTCGACCCACCTATATCTATGGTCCGGGCAACTACAACCCGATCGAGCGCTGGTTTTTCGACCGCATCGTGAATGATCAGCCTGTTCCTTTGCCGGGAGAGGGAAGCACGATCACTCAGCTGGGGCATGTTGATGATCTTGCGGAGGCGATGGCTCGTTGTATCGATGTGGAGGCTGCTGCCAATCGGATCTACAACTGCTCCGGTCGGCAAGGAGTCACCTTCAAGGGCTTGATCCTTAGCGCAGCAACGGCGTGCGGTAAGGACCCGAATGCTGTTGATCTGCGACGGTTCGATCCTTCACGGTTGGATCCCAAGGCGCGTAAAGCATTCCCGCTGCGCCTCAACCATTTCCTAACGGACATCACGCGGGTTGAACGCGAGCTGGCCTGGCAACCACGGTTTGATTTGGCTGCAGGCCTGAAGGATAGTTACGTCAATGACTATGCGTTGCACCCCACGCAGGATCCTGACTTCAGTGCTGATGCGTCCCTGATTGGGGCCTGAGATAGTTCGCTGCCGAGCTCAGTGCCAGTAACAAGGAGGGCCAAAACAAGCACCATCCAAGTTGGGTCAGCTGCTGATGGCCGCTCCAGTTCATCGGCCACAGCAACATCAGCAGGCTGACAAATTGGAGGATCGTTTTGGCCTTGCCTCCACTGGAGGCAGGAGCGCCGTCGTCGGCCGCAGCCCGCCAGCCAGAAATCAACAGTTCTCTGGCTAGCAGCAACCACACGGCCCAGAGGGGCAGTTGTTGGTTGGACGCCAGCCATAGCAGCGGCGCGACGATCAGGACCTTGTCGGTGAGAGGGTCGAGCCGAGCTCCCCAGCTTGTCCCCCCACCGGCACGGCGTGCCAGCCAACCGTCGGCGGCGTCACTCAACCCTGCGATCAGAAGCAACCACCAAGCCAAAGGTTGCCAACCGGCCTGCAAAGCCACGATCAGAGGGAGACCTGCAATGGCCCGGCCGATGGTGAGCGCGTCTGCGCTACGGCGAAGGATGCGGGAGTTCAGAGCTGTGGATCAGTTGATCCCACTACAGCAGCACCCAGGTCGGATGCGGGCCAGCAGAATGCAACCAGATGACGACATCTCATGGTTCTGAAGCTGACGGTCGCTGATGTGATGACTCAGCCGGTGCTCAGTGTCAGTGCTGAGACTCCCTTGCAGGACGCGGTCAAGTTAATTAGCGACCATCACATCAGTGGATTGCCGGTTGTGGATGCATCCGGAGCCTTGATCGGGGAGCTGACGGAACAGGATCTGATGGTGCGTGAGAGCGGCGTGGATGCCGGGCCCTATGTGATGTTGCTGGACAGCATTATTTATCTGAAAAACCCATTGAATTGGGACAAGCAAGTGCATCAAGTCCTCGGAACGACGGTGGCCGAGCTGATGCGTAAAGACAGCCATAGCTGCCGCGATTCACTGCCGTTGCCGAAGGCTGCATCTCAGTTGCATGATCGCGGCACGCAGCGATTGTTCGTTGTCGATAAGCAAAATCATCCGATCGGAGTGCTCACGCGGGGAGACGTGGTTCGTGCCCTCGCCTCCCAACAAGCGATCTGATTAATTCAGCTTGCGTACGGCGATGGCAACGGGCTGAATGGCTCTGAACTCCACGTAATCGCCGACGTGCAGCGTTTGAAGGGGGTTGCCCTTAATGCCGTCACGAATATCGAGATTATGGATTCCGCCGAAAGGGCCTCTCAGGCTTAGGTCCTGATCTTTTTCCGAGATCTTGACCACCTCGGCTGTGCCTGTTCCCATGGCCACTCGAGCCCCCTCTCGAACAGGACCGAAGTCCTGGGAAAGAATCACGTCCTGGCGTTGAAAGCTCAGTCTGAGACGGGGACTGCGCTTGAGATCGACAATCAGACCATCAAGAAGATCAACCTGGACCTTGTCACCCACTTTGATTCCAGATCGCTTGAGATCGACGCCACTTGTGATCAACATCTCGTGACCATAGGGAGAACGCAGCTCAAGAACTTGATCACTGCTTTGCAGGCGAGTAATTGTGCCCTGCAATTTGGTGATCTCAAACGATTGCAGCAGATCGGCCTGGATCGTTGTGGCGTCCTCGCGCAGTGCGGCAGTCATGGGCTGCTCTCCAGCAACGCTGCGAACCGCTTTCGTCGTTTTCACGCGGTCGAGCGCAACAGCCACCGGCTGAATCAGGCGGAAATCAACCAGATCTCCTGGTTTGAGATTGGGGAAGAGGTCATTGCTTCGATTGGCGATGACATCGAGGTTGTGGATCCCCCCGAGCGGCCCCATCAGACTGATGCTGCGGTCGCTGGATGACAGTTTCAACACCCGAGCGGTTCCTGATGCCAGCGCGACACGGGTGCCTTTGGGGAGCGGGCCCATGGTCGAGGGCATGATGATGTCCTCGCGGTTGAAGCTCAACTCCTGATCGCTGCTCAGGGCAAGGTCGACGACAAGTCCATCAAGAACGGAGACATCGACGCCATCCCCAGGCTTGAGCGCAAGGGAACTCATGTCGAATCCGACCGTGACGATCTGCTTGTGGCCCTCCGGGTCAATGACTTCAATGACTTTTTGATCAGGCAGGACAACACTCACCAGGCCTCTCAGGTGGGTGACTTCAAAACCGGCCAGTTGTTCTGGGCTAAATCCGGCTTTGACTGGACCCTGCAAGGCCAGGGCCGAAGCAAGGGCGACTCCACCCGCAATTAGTGCACGGATTGATCCCAAACGGCTGAACATGTCTGGCTTAAACGGCAGATCTGTGGACGCTAGCTCGTTTCGAATGAGTCAAAATGCCCATACTTACTCCATCTGATCGACCATGGGTAATCGCTCGACGTTGATGGCATCGATGCTGGCTGTTGCTGTTGCTGGTGTTGCATCGACCGTTCCGGTTCGGGCAGAAACGAGCGTTGAGATCAGCCTGAAGAATCGTTATCTAACGCTCCTCGATGACGGCAAAGTGATTGGTAAGTATCCGGTTGCAATCGGGGCTCCCGAATCACCGACGGTTCCAGGTCAATTTGCCGTGACCAAAATGGATGAGGCGCCTGTGTATCACAAAAAAGGCAAAGTGATTGCTCCTGGCCCGAAGAACCCAGTTGGGGTTCGTTATGTGGCTTACGTCCAGATCGGTACCGGTGAATATGCGATTCACGGCACGGCGTGGCCGAATTGGGTCAGGCTGCGTTCGGCGGTCAGTCTTGGCTGTATTCGCATGTTGAACAATGACGTCATCCAGGTGTTCAACAGGATCAAGGTCGGTACGCCAGTGCTGGTCACCTCGAATTGATATCGCGTCAATTCACCCTTTGCTGCATCACCCTCACCCTGAACCAATGTTTTTCACCTTGCTCCGCCTGCTTGTGATTGTGAGTGCGGCGACCTTGATCCCGAGCATTGGACACGCCAATCCAATTCGTGAAACCGCAGAGAATGATTTCCTTGATCTTGTGGATGGCGAAGGCAATGTTCTTGTTCAAGGGCAAGGCGCTGCAGATGTGAATCGCAAAGCCCGCTCCCAAGGGCTGACTTTCCCAGCCCTTGGGTATTGGTCTCCGGAAGGTCATTGCTTCGTTGAGCCTGCACCGGGAGATTGCAATGGTGTCTTCAAGCGTTGAGTTGTTCCATAAACGCCAGCCTTTGAGCCCGTGAGTGTGCGATTTGAACTGAGTTGATCGGATCAATCAACCATGGACTTGTTGACAATTATCCGGTTGAGCCGTTAAAAACTAAGTAATCAGTTCTTCCTTTCCAATGCTCACTGGTGCTGAACTTCTCTCCAAGGTCAAGGATCTTGGAGATGTTTCTAAGTCAGACATCGTCCGCGCCTGTGGTTATGTCTCAACCAAGAAAGACGGTGGGGAGCGCTTGAACTTCACAGCGTTCTATGAAGCGCTTCTAGATGCCAAGGGTGTGAATCTCAGTGGTGGTGGAGCTGGCGTTGGTAAAGGTGGACGCAAACTCAGCTACACAGCCAAAGTTCAAGGCAACGGGAACCTTTTGGTGGGCAAGGCTTACACGGCCATGCTCAACCTTGAGCCTGGAGCTGAGTTTGATATCAAACTCGGGAAGAAGGCGATCCGTCTGATTCCTGTAGGCGGTAGTGATGAGGATGAAGAGTGATTGTGCTGTAGTTGCAGCTTCACATCTTTTTTAATTGCTCAGGCCGTCGTCACAGCGACGGCTTTTTTTTGTCTGTCTTGTTTTGAATGTCTGAACGAAAAGGTTTGCAGCGTCTTGGCCGGTTTGGACTTCGTGCTTTAAGGATTACCGCAAGCACGGTGTCCATCGTTGAACTGCTTCGCTCTGACTGGGGCGGTGGTGTGACGGCTGCTCTGGCTTGGTTTGCTTTCGTTCAAGTCGAACGGCGCCTACCTCCGGATTCCCAAGAGTGAGTCTGCTTCAACCGTTCAGGGTGTTTTCAGCAGTCGTGAGTGCAACTTGCAAACCGATAGGGCTTGGCGGGGTGGATCTTGACAGAGAACACCAAGCTCACGATTCAGGTCTTTGAACAGCTGCAGCTGTGCCATCGGCAGCTGATTCATTGAGAGTCCCACGATCAATACAGCGCCGAGATGGAGCGGCATCAACGGAGAAGACATCTACATCTCGCCTGTCTCAGGATTGTCTCACGCTGATTGAGTTAATTGAGTGTTGGCGGATACAAGGGTGGTGGCGTTGCTCGTTCAGGTCGCAGGGGAGGCAGTGCTGGTGGAGCGGGGGCGCCAAGAAGATCCTCAAAGTCGCTGTCGTTCTGGAGATCGGATGTGATGGCGTCGTTTTGCTCAAAGAGTTCCGGTGGCGGTAAGTCCGGAGGGAGCTGGGCGGGTTTAGGTTCGGGCAAGGCTGGTTCGGCTGGAGGCAAGGTCCAGTCTTCGTCTTGACTTGGAGGTTCTGGCGGCTGTTCTCGAAGGACCAGTGGATCAGCGGTAATGGGTGGCTCTCTAAGTGGTGCCCGCTGTTGTTGATTTGCTGGAGCCACCTGGCCACCATCCTCTAGGCGTCGTTGTTTGGGGGATGGTGTCGGTGCCCAAATCATTCGAGCGAGGGGCTCAACGCCCTGTTCCATGACACGGTTGAGGCCAGCCAGGGCACGATCCATGAGATGTGCAACAACGGCTTGGCTGCAGTCCAGAGGTCCGTCGCAGCCGCTTTGATCTTGGATTCTTTGGGTCACTCCGGCGATGAGATCACCACGAAGGGGTCGGTTCCGTTCGCTGATTCGAAGCAGATAGGGAACGTGCACAAAGCTTGTGGCTCCGCCGCTAATCCAGTTCGCATCTTCTTCGGTGAATCCTTTGATCCCTGGAATGATCAAGCGACTCTTCGACGCATGATCGGGCATGTAGGCGGCTAGATATCCCCGGCGACGGGCTAAGTCTTTGGTTTGCTCCAGTGTGAGTCCGTCTCGGCTCATCAAAACTTCAACCCGTCCATCACTTCGGAGGCCCATCACCATCCGGATCCGCGGTAAGTAATACCGAATCCTTTGGCCCATGCTGATGCTGTATGCACCTTTGTAGCTCGCTGGCGGGGCTTCTAAATCGTTGTAAAGGCTGTGGAGGCCTCCAATAAACGTGTCGTACTTCCGAGCACGCTCCTCAGTGAGGGCGCCATAGCCAAAATCGACCTGGCCATCATGGCGAACGCCCATATAGGCCCGTTGGATTGAGGCGGTTCGATTGCGGCCGCGCCAGATTCTTGATCCGAACTTGAGATCGCCTAAGGGCACTGTGATTTCCTGCCCTGCGATATCGATGTGGCGTTCGTACATCGGCCCGGAGACAAAGGCATAAGCCGTGCTGTCTTCAAAGGCATCCTGTTCTCGATCCCACCCCTCCAGAAGCCCAAACCGAACTTTGCGTGGATCCAGCTCGAGTGCATACACCTCATCGTCCGGGATGTAGTGAAATGCGGAGCGGTTGGCGGTTGAAGGCGTGCGACTGGCCGATAGCTGTTGTTGGCGTTCATTGCTTTCTGGAACGCTTGGTGCCAGCACAACCAGTGCGGCGAAGATCAACACTGGGCTGGTTAGGAGCCAGACCCGTTTGCGCTCCCACCAGGATCGTGTCTTGGTCGACTTCACATTGCGTTGGTTCGGCCGTGGCGTCGTCACGCGGACGCTCTGGCCCGGCTTGGGCGGGAGTGATTTAACCAAGGAACGATGGTGTCATCGGCCACCAGCCATTGGAGATAACGCTGATCGCAGTCATGGCCTCCCGTTAGCTCCCCAAATGCTGGAATGATTAGACGCGCATCATCAGCCTGAAAGGCAAAACATGGCAAGCGCAGATGATCATTGGCCCCTTGAATGCGAGCCATTGGGTGGATATGACCACAAACATTGAGGAGTGGTTGGTCCCCCTGAGGGGGGCTTTCAGGTTCATGACTCAGCCAGAGATCTCCCAATTGTTGGGATGCTTGTTGCGGAAGGCCGTCTAGCCAGCTACGCCGGTCATGGTTGCCGCCGATCCAAATCACCTCGGCCTGGATGAGATCAGGCAACGCGCGCAACACATCCCGCAAAGAGCTGGTGAGGCCCAATCGGGAATGGATTAAGTCGCCGAGAATCACCAGCTGCCTCGGCCTCCACTGGTGGCAAAGGGTTAGGAGTGGATTCAAGGTTCCAGCATCTCCGTCACTGGGGAGAGGAATGCCTTGGGCTTGAAAGGATTCGGCCTTTCCAAGATGCAAATCCGCCACCATCAGGGCGCGGCCTTGCTCCCTCCAGAGTGCGCGCTCGGGTAGAAATCCAAGTGTTTCCTGTTTCCATCTCCAGAGGAATGGATCACTCACAGGGAATCGACAAGTAGGCACTCAAATGAGATTGTGCCCGGGTTTGGCGCGCTCATCCAGTGTTGGGATCAGTTTGAAAGCAGGGTTAAACCCTGGCTCTTGATCGATGTCAGTGCGAACCTATTCAGATTCATCGGCGATCTGGCTGACATGACCATTGCTCTTCTCATCGCCTTGGCTGGTTCTTTAGCTGCTATGGCTTTGATCGTGAAGAAGCTCGAACAGGGTTAAAGCACGGAGATCTCGGTCATCCTTGGCTGCATTGTTCGTCGAAACAGGGGCAGCTGAAGATCTGCAGCGTCCGGTCGTCCTCGGTGATCAGTTCTCCGATCGTTGAGCATTTTGCCGATGCAGGGGGCACTCTTGAACCGATGTGAGTTGTTGAGCCCTTGGGCCATTGAGTTGTTTCAACTTCAGTGGCCACGACGAATATCGACGTTGCCAGTGAGAGCAGCGCGATGAACCACTGACGCATCTGTTTGACATAGCAGTGTTGATTCTGCTGAGACCCATGCCATGTGGTGAACGTTCAGAGATCACCCTCAAGCAAACCCACAGGGTGGTTAACGTTTCTTAGTGATTTCTGGGTGAATCCATGCTCTCCGGTTTATTCCCCCTCGTTTACGCAGCTGCCTTGGCTTATTTGCTGATGCAGGCTTTTCGGATGATGAGCATG
>MDSZ01221091.1_pt1 | contig 11307 bp, 18 predicted proteins | sample 811201 | NCBI WGS metagenome assembly MDSZ01 (sample SAMN05326647, study PRJNA326480) | marine metagenome | isolation source: seawater | place: Indian Ocean: North | collected 2010 | reverse complement strand
TTTTCATCACTACCAATGACAATCTTTGGTTAAGGCAGTTGTATTCTAAAGGAGATGTATATTTTAGAAAGCAAGTTCCATGGCCAAAGAGAGATTATGTACCTGGACCAAATGATAATAATCCAGTAGTACAAGCATCACAGGTTGGATCTCATGAGTGGTGTAAAGCATACACTCCATGGGGTGAAGGACTTACCTTTAGCATGGTCGCATGGCAAAGGTACTGTGATACAAATGATGACGATAAGTATGGATGCGGAGACGATACATACGATGCGTCTGATGACGGTAACGCCTGCCCTAGCTAATATGTCGCAGGGAAATATTGTAAAATGTTTATGACATTTTGTTATAATACTCATTTATAGTATCTTACCGTTATATATAGTAGTGATATACAAGAACAATTGTATTGACAATCTAAATACAGGTTTTGTATATCACTTTTTTAAACTAGGGTCGCCAGAAGTTTTGGGGCCCGCTTATAACTCGCTGAAAAGGAGAAAACAATGGTACGTAAGTATACCCAGGCCGATGTCGGCAAAATCTTTAATGATTGGAATTCCTACTCTGTAGGATTTGAAAGACTGTTTGATAATTTTGCAAATGTGCAAGAAATTGCAAGCAATTACCCACCCTACAATATTGTAAAAACTGATGACGATGATGGATTCATTATCGAAATCGCCGCCGCAGGTTTTACGGAAGATGAATTTAACATCCACGTAGTACCTGAAGGCAATAAGCTAGTTGTTCAAGGCGTACAGGATCGGGGTGAAGACAAACAAGAATACTTCCACAAAGGTATTGCCGCAAGAAACTTTACTAGGACTTTTGCACTTGCAGAACACGTAAAAGTGCAAGGTGCCAATTTTGTAAACGGAATGCTACTTATAGAACTAAAAAGAACCGTTCCAGAGGAACTTAAACCAATCGAAATCAAAGTAGTAAAAGGAGAGAAATGAAAACCCTCAAGCAGTACATTAAGGAATGTGACGGGAGATTCTGTGAGCAAGTAATGGAGATCGCATTTGCGTGTTCCATTATGTATGTCGTAGTAATTTCAATCGCACAACTTTAATACAATTTAAATTATGGAGTCCATCATGAGTGACAAAGAACCAACAACTGAGCAACAACTAGCAAAACCACATCTTTGTGGAATTACCCTTACTAGTGGGGAAGATATTCTATGTGTTATGGCAGTCGATGCCGAAGAATATCATGTGTCAAACCCCGCACTAGTTTTAATGAAGCCTTCTGAAACGGAAGAGGGAAAGTTTCAGATAGTTTTCAGTCCGTATGTCCCCGTTGCTCATGGTGGACAATGTAGGATTCAAAAATCATCTGTAGTGGCCTTGTATAGACCTGACGATGATTTGGCACAACAATATAAAGATATCTATAGACATCCAGGCTTTGAGAAACTTCTTAAAGAAGAGGAAGAAGCCAGAGAAGCCCAAGCCAAGGAAGAGTTAAAAAAACAAGGTATAGATGCCAGCGAAGTGAAATTTGAAGGATAAAACGGTTGACATTTGGTCAACTCTGTAGTATACTATCCTCTAATCGTTATATGGTGAACTCATGCCTCAATTCTATTCATACGCCTGGCAGTATGGCAACAAAATACTTACCCGCGGTATCCGTGACGGTAAGCCTTTCTTAGAAAGACAACCATTCAAGCCCACATTATATGTTCGCAACGATAAAGAATCAGAATACAAAGGTCTTTATGGTGAGAACCTAAAACCAATAGAGTTTGGTGACAATCGTGATTGTAAAGAGTTTGTCGAAAAGTATTCTAAGATTGAAAACTATCCTATCTATGGTCAGACTGACCTGACATATCAATATCTATCTTCCACATATCCAGACACCGTTGAGTTTGATCTAAGTCAATTGAGCATTCAGACTATCGACATTGAAACCACAACTGAAAATGGTTTCCCAAATGTAGATAATCCTATTGAAGAAGTTCTATTGATCTCACTGGTTGACAATGCTACCAAGAAAGTTATTACTTGGGGTGCTGGTGAGTGGAAACCACAATCACCTGAAATTGAAGCCATTGATGTCGAGTACATTGTTTGTGCTGATGAATATGATTTACTTGAAAAGTTTATGTCTTGGTGGGTAAATAATTATCCAGATATTATTACTGGTTGGAACAGTAAGTTCTTTGATGTTGCATATCTAGTAAGTCGTATCGATAGAATTTTTGGCAACGATGCCAAGAACTCTCTCAGTCCATTTGGTATGACCAGATCACGCACAACTACAATTAATAATATCGAACAATTGTCCTATGAAATCAAAGGTATTGCCCAGTTAGATTATCTTGATCTGTTCAAGAAGTTTACATATGGTGCTCAAGAATCATACAAGCTGGATTATATTGCTGAACAAGAACTTGGTCACAAAAAACTAGAAAATAATTTTGATACCTTTAAAGAATTCTATGTCAATGATTGGAATCGTTTCATTGATTATAATATCATCGATGCTAAATTGGTAGATGAACTTGATGATAAGATGAAGTTGCTAGAGTTAATTGCCACTATGGCATATGACTGTAAATGTAACTTTGAAGATATTTTCTCTTCAGTTAGAACATGGGATTGCCTATTGTTCAATCACTTGCTAGAGAAAAACATAATGATACCACAGAAAGAAGATAAATCTAGTCGTGGTATCAAAGGTGGTTATGTGCAAGAACCTGTACCTGGTAAGTACAAGTGGGTTGTATCAGTCGATGCTACTTCTCTATATCCATCTATCATCATGCAACACAATCTATCACCAGAGATGTTCTTAGATATCAAGCCACTTGACTGTACTGTAGATGGTCTCTTAGAAAGACGTTATGATACCAGTGGTCTTGTCTCTAGAAATGCTTCTATGGCAGCCAATGGCTTTTGTTTTGATAGAAAAAGTCAAGGTCTATTCCCTGAGATAACTCAAAAGTTTTTTGATGATCGTCAACGGTACAAAAAGTTGATGAAAGAAGCAGAAAGAGAATACGAAAAAACAAAAGACAAAAAACTTCTTGCTGATATATCCAAGTACAATAATTTCCAGATGGCTAGAAAGATTCAGTTAAACTCTCTGTTTGGTGCCATGGGTAATAAGTATTTCAGATACTTTGATGAGCGAATTGCAGAAGGTATTACTCTTACTGGTCAGTATATCATTCGTGAAACTGCCCGTGCTGTAAATGAATATCTAAATAAGTTTTGTGGTACTGAAGATGTCGAGTATAGTTTCTATACAGATACAGACTCTTGTTATATCACACTTGATGTTTTGGTAGAGAAGTTTTTGAAAGATAAATCTCACGATCAAATCATTACGGCACTTGATAAAATTACTGAAGACAAGATTGAACCATGCATTCAAAAAGCTATGTCCAATCTTTCAAAATATACAAATGCGTTTGAAGATAAGATATTTTTCAAACGTGAAGCAATTGCTGATACTGGTATCTTTGTTGCAAAGAAAAGATATGCACTCAATGTCTATGACAACGAAGGTGTTAGATACTCTGAACCAAAACTAAAAGTTATGGGTCTTGAGATTGTACGATCATCTACACCAGCACCAGTTAGGCAGTCTTTACGTGACGCGGTAGCACTATGTCTTAGTAAAGATGAACAAGCACTACAAGATTTTGTAGAAAATCATTGGCAAGATTTCAAAAATATGGAACCCGAAAAGATTGCATTCCCGCGTGGGTGTAATAATCTTGCCAAGTATACCAGTTCTAGCACTATCTATACAAAAGGTACACCTATTGCTGTTCGTGGTGCGTTGATGTATAATCATCAACTCAAGGGTTCTAAGTTGACCAACCGGTATGAATTGATCAAAGAAGGTGACAAAGTAAAGTTCTTGTATCTGAAAGAGCCAAACTTAATTAGAGAGAATGTTATATCATTCATGGGTAAGTTGCCACCAGAATTTGATCTGCATCAATATGTTGATTATGAAATGATGTTTGAGAAAGCATTTCTTGAACCACTAAACACGATTACCAAATCTTTGAATTGGAATACCAGACCAGTGGCATCTCTCCAACATTTACTTTTTCAATAAAATAACTTGACAAATGGTTTGGTAATAGATATAATGTTCGACAGGAGAATATCATGAGCGAAAAAATTCGTAGATTTAAAGTAGAACCTATGTATAAAAAGTCTGTAGTTGAATCAGAGTTTTTTAACCATTCAGCACATAATGGTTCTATCGAAGTCGCCGTAGTTTGGAGAGGCGGTGAATATTACATTAACATTGAAGAAGATAGTACAGATGAACTTGAAGCGATTGAAGAAGCAATGAAAAATCCAGAAGAGTCATTTGAAGTATCATCTTTTATTGGTTGGGAACTAGATAATACATGGGATGGATGTTCAGAAGATATTTATTTTCATGGAACAGAACTTGATGAAGAAGCATTTCAAGAAGCCTACTATGAAGACGGATGGGAGTACCTTGTTGACCAACAGGGTTGGCAACCATATGACTGTGAAGTTTGGATTCAAAATGGAGTGACAATAACAGAGGAAAAAATTAATGAGCCTACTTGAAAAAATTAAAAAGAATTCTACAATTAAAGAAACTAGTGTCTTAACAGACTCTAAGTTTTTCAACACAAAAGACTTAGTACAAACAACAGTGCCTGCATTGAATGTGGCGTTGTCTGGTAAACTAGACGGTGGTTTATCACCGGGTCTTACTGTCTTTGCTGGTCCAAGTAAGCACTTTAAAACTGCATTTGCATTGCTATTGGCAAAATCATATCTTGACAAGTATGATGACTCTGTGATATTATTCTATGATTCAGAATTTGGATCACCACAGGGGTACTTCTCGTCTTTTGGTATCGATACTGATAGAGTAATGCATACTCCGATCACAGATATTGAACAACTGAAACATGATGTTATGTCTCAGTTAAATGAGTTTACACCTACTGATCATGTTTTGATTATTGTTGACTCTGTTGGTAATTTGGCAAGTAAGAAAGAAGTTGATGATGCGCTTGATGGCAAATCAGTGGCTGATATGACTAGAGCCAAACAAATGAAATCTCTGTTCCGTATGATTACGCCACATCTAACTATGAAAGATATTCCAGCAGTTGTGGTAAACCATACTTACAAAGAGATTGGTATGTTCCCGAAAGATATTGTATCTGGTGGCACTGGAATCTATTACTCAGCCGACAACATTTTCATTATTGGTCGTCAACAAGAAAAACAAGGGGCTGATTTAACTGGCTACAACTTTATTATTAATGTTGAAAAGTCCAGATATGTCAGAGAGAAATCTAAGATTCCTCTTGAAGTTTCCTTTGAAGGTGGTATCAGTAAGTGGTCTGGTCTTCTAGATATGGCAATGGAATCTGGTCATGTAATAAAACCAAAAGTTGGTTGGTATAGAATAGCGGCTGATGGTGATAACGGAAAAAGTTACCGAGCAAAAGAAACTTACACAAAAGATTTCTGGTTACCAATTTTGACAGATCAATCATTTATTGATTGGATTGAAAAGAGATATTTAATTTCAAGTGAATCAATCATGAATGAAGAAGTAAATGCTGAAGATATTGCACAAGCATATGGAGAAACTAGTGCCGAAGTGTGACAAGTGTAATGTAACAATCAATGAAGAAACAGATGAAGCGATATGTTTTGAAGGTGATAATGGACAATTGTTTCTTTGTATGAAATGTGTTAAAGTAATTGAAGACGAAGTTTTTAATAACATCGTAGGAATAAATAATGGATAATATTGAGCAAATTATAATTGCACACCTGTGTCATGATGAAGATTATTTAAGAAAAGTAATTCCATTCGTCAAAGAAGAGTATTTTGCAGAACCAGATACCAGACAAGTATTCATTGCTATTGGTGACTTTGTTGCAAAGTATAATAGTTTGCCCTCTAAGTCTGCCTTGTTGCTAAATCTACAAGAAAATAGATCAGTCACAGAAGACTTGTACCATAGATGTGAAACTATCATCAATGGTCTTCAGATCACAGACAATCCTAAAGACTGGTTGATTGACGAAACAGAAAATTTTTGTAAACAGAAAGCATTGTACAATGCCATCATGCAGTCAATACAAATTATTGATGGCAGTGATAGTATGTATAGTAAAGACGCATTGCCCAATATCTTATCAACTGCATTGGGTGTTGGGTTTGATACTAACATCGGTCACGATTATGTAGAAAATGCTGATGATCGATATGACTTTTATCATAGAGAAGAAGAAAAAATTCCATTTGATCTAGATTATTTCAACAAGATCACTGAGGGTGGTCTGTTAAATAAGACATTGAATGTTGCTCTTGCTGGCACTGGTGTTGGTAAGTCTTTGTTTATGTGTCATATGGCTGCCTCTGCCATTGAGCAAGGCAAAAATGTTCTGTATATTACGTTAGAGATGGCAGAAGAACGAATAGCAGAAAGAATAGATTCTAATATGATGAATGTTGCCATTCAAGACTTAAAAGATTTATCTAAGCAGATGTTTAGTGAGCGAGTAGAAAAAATCAAAAGAAAAGTTGATGGTAAATTAATCATAAAAGAATATCCCACTGCTTCTGCCCACTCAGGACACTTTAAGGCTTTGATTGATGAACTCAAACTCAAAAAGAATTTTAGCGCAGATATTATTTTTATTGATTATCTTAATATCTGCACTTCCAGTAGAATAAGAGGTACAAATGCCAACTCTTATACAATCATTAAAAGTATTGCAGAAGAGTTGCGTGGTCTGGCAGTAGAACAAGATTTGCCAATTGTAACTGCAACACAAACTACCAGAGGTGGTTATAACAATAGTGATGTTGAACTTACTGATACTTCAGAATCATTTGGTTTACCAGCAACAGCGGATCTCATGTTTGCATTGATAAGTACCGAAGAGTTAGAGCAACAAGGTCATATTATGGTCAAACAGTTGAAGAATCGATATAGTGATCCAACTAGAAACAAAAGATTTATGATTGGTGTTGATCGTGCCAAAATGAGATTGTATGATCTAGAAGAATCTGCACAACAAAATATAACTGATTCTGGTCAAGATACTGGTCCAGTTTTTGACAACAGCACTGCGGGTCAAAGAGTCAATTTAGAAAAAATCAATTTCTAATATGTATAAATAGAAATATGAATGATTTTGATGATCAGTTAGGAGATACAGAATGAATCAGTTATTTATTGGTATCATTGTAGCGATGGGTATTGGTGGATATTTCTACTATAACTCAACCCAAAATGAATTAACTGAACTTAGGGCATTGAACGCGGCGTTTGAAACTAAGTTTGAAACACAAGAAAACACCATCAACACGATGGAAGCCCGCTTTGAAAATCAATCCAATGCCATCATCGAAATGCAGAAAAGAAATCAAGAAATCACCGCAGAACGTGATAGATACCTGAGTATATTTCAAAGACATGATCTCGGTAAACTTGCGGCTGCCAAACCTGGACTTATTGAACCGAGAGTGAACAATGCAACCAAAGACGTATTCGATAGCTTGGAAGCTGATAGCGTTTTCAAGTTTGATCCTACTCCTTAATGGATGTAGTCTTTTACCTCAACCGCCAAGAGAAGTTGTTGTAAAGACTGTAGAGGTCAAAACTCCCATAAGACACCCAATCATGCCTGCACCAGTAGACATGAAAGAACCACATTGGTATGTTGTCTCAGATAAAAATCTTGAAGAGTTTACCAAAAAAATTAAAAAAGAAACCGGTGGAGTATTTTTTGCCATGACACCTGGTGATTACGAATTAATGGCATACAATTTACAAGAAATTAAAAGATTTGTAAAAGAAACCAAGGAAGTGATTATATATTATAGAACTGTGACCTTAACTGATGAAGAATTGGATGTTATCAACAAGTCTGAGGAGACTACACCAGAAAAAAAGTCTTTCTTAGATACATTCAAAAGGAACAATGATGAGCGAACAGAAAATAACAGTGGACAAGTCGGTAACGACCAGTAACGAAGGAACTAAAACAGTAGATAGTCGAGGGTACCGCACTGTAGAGGGCATGGATGATGCCGATATTAATCAAGACGGACACATTTCTAACGGAGAATTAGAAATGCATCTAGAATTCAAGCGAAAAGAACTTGAAGATCAAGATGCGATGAGAGATGCCCAAAGAAAAATGGCATGGTTTTCTCTTGGTGGTATGTTGTTGTATCCTTTTTCGGTTGTTTTGGCTTCACTTGCTGGACTAGATCAAGCGCAATCTACTTTGGGTAGCATGGCTCCTACGTATTTTGTAGCAGTTGCTGGTATTGTGGCAGCCTTTTTTGGAGCACAAGCATTTACTAAGAAGTAAAATGTATGAGTCACTTGAAAGAGAATGACGTAACATATTTTCAGCACCTAAGATTTGCATGGGGAGTTGCATTCGTGCTAATTGTCCATGGAATATTTCCATTCATATGGGAAACCAAAGCAAGCGAGATACTTTGCAACGATACAGGGAAGTAATATGACACAGGAACAGCAACAGCAGAGGCTGAGATTCCAAGATAAAAAAATTAAGGACCAATCTGAGATCATCGCCGAACAAAGAAAGTTAATCGATGAATGGATTAGACAACAGCAGGATCCTAGACACAATCAAGACTGACATATAATTATATAATGGAACATTTTGAAGTAGACATTACCTTACATCGTAATTTGGTAGAACATCTGTGGTCTATACACAATCAGCGCACCGATGACTATATCAAGCACACCGTAAACGAAGATTACACCAATCTAGATATTCTTATTCTGGACCCCAATGAGTATTACGCACTGGAGGCGTTGGCAGATACGTTTCCAGTCAAGCCAACCAGAATGTCTCTCATGTATGTAGCACCCAATGCCGTGATAGTACCACACGTGGATGGAAAAGACTACGGGCGGAATACAGCCGTTGTGTTCCCATTGGTGAAAGACGGCAAATCTTTCGCTCCAACATCCCTATATAAAGATGCGAATGCGTCTCATTTGCAATACGATAATGCTTATGCCTTCTCTACTCAGGTCATGCATGGGGTAGAAAACAATGAAAATGAACGACTTGCGCTACAGGTTTGGTTCGAGGAAGACTGTTCCACCCTTGAAAAAATGATGAAAAAAACGTAAAAAACTCTTGACTTTTGCCTCAGGATGGTGCATAATGTACTTGTAAATGAGAGAGGATATATTATGAGTGTACAAACTATCAAAGACGAAATGTTGACTATGAGCCAATCTGAGTTGTCTCAAATCATTTCTATCGCGCAACAAATCAAAACGATATCTGCTACTGCTACTTTTAAAGTTGGCGATAAGGTTATCGTGGTTCAAAAAACCAAACAAACACCCGGCACTATCTTGAAGATAAACAGGAAGAAAGCAGTTGTTGAGATGCCTTGGCAAGGATCTATTGCTTCTGTTTCTGTTCCATTTTCGATGCTAGAAGCCGCGTAATGGTTAGGTCGCTAGAGAGACCTGCTGAAGTCTCTAGAGGTTGATGACCGAACATCCGCGAGGGGAATGAAAACGCCCCTCTAATTAATTTTTTGTGGAGAAATAAATATGTCGTTATGTGTTCTGTGTGGTGAAGTCATCGAAGGGTGGGGTAACAATCCTTTTCCCTTGGCAGAAGAGGGTGAGTGCTGTGACAGTTGTAATAACGATGTGATCATTGCACGACTTGATGGTATGAATATGCCTAAGTTGTGGATCAATCAATTTGAAAAGGAAAAAGTGAATGAGCAATAGTTGGAATGAAGCACTGCTAGAACGCCTCTATGAAGAGGGTCTTGAAATGGGCATGAATGATGAAGAAGCAACAGAATATGCCTATGATGAGTTTGAAAAGCGGGCTTTTTGATGATTACCATGCTTCAGGAAGTAACTGATTGGGGCTGTGAGTGTGTCGTTAATGGCATATATCATGTTAATGACAGCAATCAGTTAGTTGCATACCAGGCGCCTGGTGGCACTGTACAGAGGTTTAAATCACCAATGAAACAGTACAGTAAAGTAAGGCGCAAATTTGTCAAAGTTGGAGAATACGAAGATGAGTGATATTGATAAGCGCCACGGTGGTCCATTTGACCGAGGTGGTGCGGACAGCTATTACCATAGAGGCATGAACCCTCATTATTTTAAGGGTCCAACTTACGCCTCTGAACTAGTTGAAGAGCATGATATGACCGATGATGAAATCGCGGAATATAATGCTGGTTATGCCGAAAACGAAAGGTTTGGAGATAAGAAAGAGTGGGAGTAGAAGAACATCACGATTATCTTAATCCAAAATTTACTGAAGAAGAAATAAAAAATTCAAAAAGAATTTTTAAATCTGCTACACCTAAATACACAATTGATTGGTATCTAAAGTGGGTTTCATCTTTCTTCATATTAACGGCAATCACAGTTAGATCATCAAATGTACCTGATTTACAATGGCTTGACTTAACGTTGAGTTTGATTGGTATATTTGGTTGGACTGTAGTTTCTTTTTTGTGGAAAGATAGAGCATTGATCCTGTTGAATGGAGTTAGCGGTGTTATTCTTCTTTCGGGTCTTATAAATCATTTTTTTGGATAGATTATGTATCTAGCACTTGTTGGTTGTGGTTTTGTAGGTGGTACATATCTGAATGCTCTAAGAGATGCCCATGAAGTGTACGTGGTTGACCCGAGTATAAATACAAATAAAGTGGATGATTATGTCTTTGACGGTATCATCTTGTGTTTACCTACTCCAGCTAATGATGATGGGTCTTGTAATTATTCAACTATAGTTGATGTTATTTCTCAAATAAAGAACCAAAAGACTCCCGTACTTATTAAGAGTACGATTGATCTAGAATGCTGGAAATATATAAACGATAATTTTAAAAATCCATTTGCATTTTCACCAGAATTTTTACGACAAGATCATGCAGAACGTGATTTAAAAGATAACAAAAGAATTTTATTGTCTGGTAAAGAAACCAATTTTTGGTGGAAAGTATTGTATTCATGTGAAACATTTAAATTCAAACAATACTGCCACGCAAGAAGTGCCGAAGAATTAATTATGACGAAGTATGCCATAAACTCATTTTTGGCTACTAAAGTTGCATGGTTCAATCAACTATATGATTTGTGTGATGAACTAGAAATAGATTATGAAACCGTTAGAAGGCATATTATTGGTGATCCCAGAATTGGAGATAGCCATACAGAAATAACTGAAGAAAGAGGATTTGGTGGTGCTTGTTTCCCTAAAGATACACAAGC
>MDSZ01170783.1_pt1 | contig 11307 bp, 17 predicted proteins | sample 811201 | NCBI WGS metagenome assembly MDSZ01 (sample SAMN05326647, study PRJNA326480) | marine metagenome | isolation source: seawater | place: Indian Ocean: North | collected 2010 | reverse complement strand
CCACCTGAGATAGAGGTTCCTACTGTAGAAGCTCCTAGTAGTGGCACAATTGGTGATCAAGAGATAGAAACAGTAGAAGCAGAAGTTGCTGGAGAAGTAACTGCTGAAGTAAAAGAAACACCTACAGAGGATACGGCCAATGATAGGGATACTACTACAGAGAGTTCAGGAGATCAAAAACAACAGGTACAAGCCTCTAACACCAAGAAGGAACCAGATGCTCCAAAGGCTAAGGCACAAGCTAAGAAGCCTGAGACAAAGGCTAAGAGGGTAGCTAAAGCTAAGAGTAAGGCTGCTAAGAAGATTATAAAGAAGATGGGTGACAAAGGTAGATATGAAGGAGGTAACCAACTTAAACAGTTGGTGATAATGCAAGTATTAGGAAACACTAGGTCTTTCTTTGATCAAAGCCAACAGTTGGCTGATGTAAGTTTTTATGATGTAACAAAGACAATACCTGATGCACCATTCAATGACAATAACTATGCAGCGTATGCTTTGATCCAAGGATCAAGTCAAGCTCACGATGCATTAATAAACTTACAATACAAGGAGTAATCTAATGGCTGAAGTAGAAATTGCTGGAGCTAAGATTAAAGGAGGAAAGTTATTATTAGTACTACCAGTTCTTGGTACACTAGCTGGTGGCTTATGGGCTGGCTTTGAGTTCTATAAAGACTATATGGATATGAAAGAAGTGATAGCTAACATTGATGTAAATGCAATCAAAGCTGAGAATAAAGTTCTTGAAACTAAACTTGATGATGCAATTACATATACAAGAGACATCAAAGGTGACTTGAAGACTGAGATAATGAGAACAGAAGCTATTGTAGAATCTATAGAGAGAAGAGTCAAGACTATTCAAGACTCTACTCGTGAAATGATTGATAAAGAGAATGACAGAAATGATAAGATTAGAGAACGAATACAAAATAGAATGGATAGTATGGATGACTCTCTAACAAAGAAAATGAAAGACCTAAATAATGATGTTAATGATAGAATTAAGAAAGCATTAAACAATCCACTATCAAATATGAGGAAATAAAAATGTGTGAAAATCCAGAATGCATGAACCCCGAGTGTGATTGTAATCCTTGTGAATGTACAGAAGCTGATCCTTGTAGTCACTGTATAAGCGCACCGGAATAACAATATGGGTTTGAAAATTGCTTTGATGATGGGTGTCTTGATGGCTGCAATGGCTGGTGTAGGCTATTGGTACTATAACGACACCCAAAAGAAGATGGCCATACTGCATGAAAATAACGCTAAGTTAGAAACTGCTACTAAGGTCCAAAAAGAAACCATCAAACAGATGGAATCTGATCTTTCACTTGCTCAAGAAATTGCAGAAGATACTCAGAAAAGATTAGCTGAGACTCGTAAACAAGTAGAAAACATCAGAGGTAAATTCAATAAACAAAGTAAGTTGTTAGGTTCAAGAGATCTTGGTAAAATGGGTATCTCTAAAGCTAAACCTATACAAAAGATTATTAACAAAGGTACGGTCAATACATTTAGGTGTTTTGAGATTATGTCGGGCCAACCGTTGACGGAGAAAGAACAAAATGCGACTAAGCCAAGTCAGCTTAACAGTATGTGTCCTGGGGTTGCTAATCCTAGCAGGGTGCTCCAACGTTAAGCCATTAGAAGTTAAGATATCTCCTGTAAAGCAGGTACCATTAGTTTTACCTGAAATAGATCCATTTAAGTTGGATCCAGTTGAATGGTTTGTGGTAAATAAAGATAATGCTGAAGCAGTGTTTGCAGAGCTTGAAAAGAAAGGTTATGACCAAGTAATCTTTGGTCTTACTGATAAAGGCTATGAGAACATGACGGTTAACATGGCTAAGATATTAGCAATGGTGAGACAACAAGAAGCAATTATTGGTGCGTACAAGAAATATCATGATAGACAAAAAGAAACCATTGACTCGCACAATAAAGAACAACAAAAACAAGAAGAAGCGAGGAAGAAGGCTAAAGATGTCGGAAGTAAAGGTTTTGTTAGAGTCCTTAGGTTCTGGGACCTTGGAAAGTAATAGTTACTGTAAGTATTTCTTTTCTACAATAAGTTTACTAGCATATAGAGATCCTGACAAAGCAAAGCCTTATTGGGAAAAGTTAGGATACAGATGGTTCTTTTATGAAGAAGAAGGAGCTCAATGTTACCTGTTAGAAAATGATAACCACATCATTGTTGCATTTAGAGGAACAGAACCTAAAGAATTTTCTGATATCAAAGCAGATCTAAAGTTTTTAAAAACTTACCATAGAGGTGAAGGAAAAGTTCATAGAGGGTTTATGATTGAAGTGTGGAAGCTAGCAGACTCACTTACAAAACACATATATCAAACATCTAAGCAAGTCTATATTACTGGTCACTCTCTAGGTGGTGCTATGGCAACATTGTACAGTACTTTTTGTAGACCTCAAAGACCTCCTATTGTGTATACATATGGAGCTCCAAGAGCAGGTAATATAGAATACTGTACAAAATATCCAAATGAGTTGTACAGAGTAGTTAACAATAATGATATGGTACCAACAGTTCCTCCATCGTTAGTAGGATATAGACACGTAGGTGAAGTTGTATATATTAACCATTATGGCAATGTAAGAAACCTCACACCATGGCAAAAGTTTAAAGATAAGTGGAGAGGACATATGGCTGCATGGCGTAAGTTAGAGTTCTTTGATTCTATAAGAGATCACTCTATAGATAAATATTGTTGGGCTATGTATAACAATTGGAAGAAAGATGGCAGCAACACATAGAGATACAGATGCTAGAGCTTGTGGAGCTACTACGATAGTTCAAGGTCAAGATGATGTGTTTATAAACGGTCTTCTTCAATCTGTAAATGGAGATCCTAATTCACATGGTGCAGGTGGGTTGATAGCTAATTGTAAAGAAGTATATGTTAATAGTATTCTTTGTGTAAACCATACATCAGATAGTGCTAATCCTGATAGCTTGTGTATTCCAGTAGGAGGAGCTCATTGTAATCCTGCTACAGCTGCAGGATCACCTGATGTCTTTATAGGAGATCCGTAATGTGGAGTTGGTTAGTATTATCAATTGCTGGTAGTATAATAGGAAGTGCAACTGACAGTTGGTTCCGAGATACTAAGATGGGTATCTGGTTCTACGCTAAGGTGGATAACATTTACACATGGGCTAATAATAGATATGGATTAAAGATACTGACAGACGAACAAGAGAGAATGAAGAAGTTTCCTGCTTTGAATAAAAGACTGACTGAATTAGAGTCCAGGATCAATGATCTTGAGCAACTCGTAGAGTACGTAGAAAGTAACAAAAATGGATGAAGGTAAGCTCTATCAAAGGTTGGATGCAGCTATTGAGAGATTAACAGATGTCAGCAATGATATAAAGCAAGTTCTAGTTGTCCATGAAACAAAGCTAGATCAACAAGAGGAAGTAAATAGACAATACTACGATCAGATTGATAAACTACATGTTCGTATAGGTGACTTACGAGACGAACTAATGAAAAAGATAGAAGGTCTAGAGAAGTGGAGATGGATCCTTCTAGGTGGAGCAATGGTTGTAGGTATAATAATGGGGAACTCGGATATAGCAAAAATGTTTCAATGATTGCTGATTTACTGATCATAACAGGATCAATCATTTTTATATATTTTTGTGGATTTTTTATGGGTAGATGGGCCTACAAACCAAAGGTGAAAAGGAATGGAATACGGAACAATAAACGGCGTTAAGCCTGGTTGGTTATTTGAAGAATTTTGTGACATAGATGTTGAAAGACTACAGGCAGACCTGGAAACAATGTATGAACATCTTCCTTGGTTTGATTTTCAAGAAGCAGATGACAGTGATAGTGAAGTAGCTCTAGCATGGAAAGAAGCTACAGACACACGTAGTAATTCTGAAAGATTCCAAGGAGCTACTAGAGGTAAAAGAGCTAGGATACGAGATATTCCTTGGCACCATAGAGTAGACTCATATTATCAAGAAATTAAGAAACAATATAAACTTATAGGTGGTACTTATGCACGTATGGAAGCTCGGAGTGCATACAATTGGCATACAGATAAAGCTATAGGTTTTCAAATACCAGTCATTTCAAACGATGATTGTTCATTCATATTCAAATTAGATGATAACAAAGCATATTCATTTACTCCTAAACCTGGTAAAGGATACCTAGTAAATAATCTTGTTAGACACACGTTTGTTAATGGTGGTGACCTACCAAGATATTATCTATTACAAATACTCAATCCAAAGAATCTCCTAGACCCAGAATACAAACCATATTTAAGAACATCTGGCTTTCCTTTTAGAGATTATGTTTTATCAAAAGATTACGTTTAATGTGTTGACTTAGCTGTATATTTGTGTATAATGAACTCTGTGATAAGGAAAGGTATAGGAGAACATTATGTACCAACGTAAAGCAAATACTTACAGAGCTGCGCCAATGGATGGACCAGAAAAGATTGATACATTTAAACTAGCACGTCTGTTTGAAGAATGTGAGAAAGAATTAGAAGGTGATGCTGCTTTCTATATGGGTCAGGTAGCTGACTTCTTCCGTAATCATTACAAGCCAGGTAGAGAGATAGTAGCTCATAAGGTACTTGGACTTTGAAGAAACGTATTCATGTCAATATGCATGTTGTACGGAAGAATCAAAAGACTGGAGAACGCAATCCAGTCTTAACTGTAAAGACATCAAAATCAAATGAGTATTATCACGAGATAGAGGTTGACGGGCCTTGCAAGATAGTGTATAGTCCAGACAAACCTCTCTCGTGTGGTGCTCGTGTATGGATCGAAACAGAAAGTGATATAGTTGGAATACATCGATCGTAAGTATGTAATGTTGATGTCGAATAGGTTTCGTAACTTCAAAGAGAAGAACAACCAATTCAATCTCTCATGTCCATATTGTGGTGATAGTACAAAGAACAAGTTCAAGGCTAGAGGATATCTTCTAACCAAGAAAGGAGCTTACTATTACTATTGCCACAATTGTAGTATTAGTAAAAAGTTTGATCAGTTCATTAATGATCACGACCCAATGCTATACAGAGAGTATAAGTTAGAAAAATTGAAAGATTCTTCTAATCTAGAAAAAACTGAACATATAAGTACCTCTACTGTAAAGACCTCTTCATTCCCAAGCTACCGACAATCAGGTAGTCCTTTGAGGAAACTGAAGAAGGTGTCTCAACTAGACTGGAATCATCCAGTCAAAAAATATATACAAAATCGAATGATACCTAATAAGTATCATGCTAAACTATTTTATTGTCCAAAGTTTTACCAGTGGACTAACTCAATTGTTCCTGGTAAGTTTAAAGAGGAAGGCAAAGATGAATCCAGGCTTATTATTCCATTCCTTGATGAGAAAGGTAATATGTTTGGTTTCCAAGGGCGCTCACTCTCAGCAGAAAGTAATCTCAGATACATCACAATAATGTTGGATGAATCTAAGTCTAAGCTGTATGGCTTAGATGAGTTAGATTCTGGGAAAACTGTTTATGTTGTTGAAGGACCATTTGATAGTATGTTTGTTAGTAATGCTGTTGCAATGGCTGGTTCTGACGTCACTGTACCATTCAAAGATGTTGTTATGGTATACGATAATGAGCCACGTAACAAAGAGATAGTGAAGAAGATGGAGAAGTCTATTGACCAGGGTAGAAAGATTGTAGTCTGGCCAAGTAAGATTAACCATAAAGATGTAAACGATATGGTTATTGCTGGAATGAGATGTGCTGATATAAGATTGATTATACAAAACAATACGTTTAGTGATCTCAGTGCAAAGATGGCCTTGAATGTGTGGAAAAGAATATGAATAATGTAAAGTTAATTAGTTATACGAAAGGAACAAATCCTGATGATACATTAGAAGACTTGGTAGCTTATTGTGCTAGAGTCTCTAATCCAGCTAATCAGGACAATAAAGATACTTCACGTAAGTTGTTGAAGTATCTAATAAAGCACAAGCATTGGAGTCCATTTGAAATGGTCAATGTAGTGCTAGAGATAGAAACAACTAGAGATATAGGGAGACAGATACTTAGACATAGATCATTCAGCTTTCAAGAGTTTAGCCAAAGGTATGCTGATCCTACTCAGGATCTAGAGTTCATAATGAGAGATGCTAGACTACAAGATGATAAGAACAGACAAAATAGTCTCGAGCTTGATGATAAGAACAAAGACCACAATTGGTTAATCTCTGAGTGGGAAAACCATCAACAGAAGATAATCAATTACTCTAATGCTTTTTATGTATGGGCAGTACAACATGGAATAGCAAAGGAACAAGCTAGAGCTATATTGCCAGAAGGTCTAACAATGAGCAGAATGTATATGAATGGGACGTTGAGGTCATGGATTCATTATATCGAACTAAGGACAGACCCTAGTACACAAAAGGAACATAGAGAGGTAGCACAGATGTGTGCATTTGAAATATCAAAGGTGTTTCCTCTCATTAAGGAAATTATTACAGACGGAGAACAAGAATGAGTAACCACCTACCAACACAATACCAAGAATACATTCACCTTAGTAGATATTCTAGATGGTTGCCTGAGGAAGGTAGAAGAGAAACGTGGACAGAAACAGTTGGTAGATATTATGACTTTTTTGATGACCACTTAAAAAACAACTACAGTTTTGATATCAATGGTACAAGAGCTGAGCTTGAAGAAGCTACATTGAATCTAGAAGTAATGCCATCTATGCGTTCTATCATGACTGCTGGACCAGCTCTTGCTAGAGATAATATTGCTGGTTACAATTGTTCGTATGTTGCTGTAGATCGTATGACTGCATTCGATGAGATTCTATATATTCTAATGAATGGAACAGGAGTAGGGTTTAGTGTCGAAAGACAGCATGTTCAAAATCTACCTGTTGTTGCTGATGAATTTCATCCAAGTGATACTGTTATCCGTGTTGCTGACTCTCGTACTGGGTGGGCCAAGTCACTAAAGGAATTGATCGCCAACTTGTATGCTGGAATGGTTCCAAGCTGGGATGTAACTAAAGTACGTGCTGCTGGGCAAGTGCTAAAGACATTTGGTGGTCGTAGCTCAGGACCAGAGCCTCTTGTTGATCTATTTAATTTTACTGTCGCGTTGTTTAAGAAGGCTGCTGGACGTAAGCTGTCATCTATTGAATGTCATGATCTTGTATGTAAAATTGCTGAGATCGTTGTTGTAGGAGGAGTAAGAAGAAGTGCACTCATATCATTATCCAACCTGTCCGATGACAGGATGCGTTCCGCTAAAGCTGGTGAGTGGTGGAGCACAGAACCACAAAGAGCTCTCTCAAATAACTCTGCATGCTACACTGAGAAGCCAGATGTCGGAGTCTTCATGGATGAATGGAAATCATTATATGATTCGAAGAGTGGTGAAAGAGGAATCTTCAATAGAGAGTCAGCCAAGAAACAAGTGGAAAGATTTGGTAGACGGGATAGTTCGTACGATTTCGGTACTAACCCTTGTTCCGAGATCATCCTCAGAAACAACGAGTTCTGTAACCTCACTGAAGTCGTCATTAGACCTACCGACTCTGAGAATGACTTGGCACGAAAAGTTAGACTGGCCTCCATATTGGGAACTTGGCAGTCAACACTTACAAACTTCAAATATATTTCAAAGCAGTGGCAGAAGAACTGTGAAGAAGAAAGACTGTTAGGTGTTTCACTAACAGGAATTATGGACTCAACATTAACTAATGGAAAGGATGGTAATCTTGAAGAACGACTTGAAAGACTGCGCGAAGTCGCTGTGGAAACGAATAAACAGACGGCGGAACTCCTCGGCATCAATCAATCCGCTGCGGTTACTTGTGTTAAGCCTTCAGGTACTGTATCTCAGCTTGTTGATAGTGCCTCTGGCATTCATGCTAGACATAATCCTTATTACATTAGAACGGTTCGGGCTGATAAAAAGGACCCTCTTGCTAAAGCAATGGTGGAAGCGGGTTTCCCTGTCGAAGATGATGTAATGAAGCCTGAGCATACATATGTATTCTCATTTCCAATGAAAGCTAATCCAGAAGCTGTCTTCCGTACAGACAAGACTGCTGTTGAGCAGTTAGAGTTGTGGTTGAAGTACCAAAAGCATTGGTGTGAGCATAAGCCATCTGTTACTATCTCTGTCAAGGAACATGAGTGGGTAGAAGTTGGTGCATGGGTGTATAAGAACTGGGATTGGATGTCTGGTGTCAGTTTCCTACCATTTTCAGACCATACATATAGACAAGCTCCTTATCAAGATTGCTCTGAGGAAGAGTATGAAGAGTTTAGGAAGAAGATGCCAGTTGATGTTAACTGGAAAGAGCTTCTTGCTAACTATGAGTTCTCTGATATGACAGAAGGAGCACAGGAACTAGCTTGTGTAGCAGGAGGGTGTGAAATTTGACAGAACCAGTTAACACAATTTACTGTTTAAATTGTGAAAGTGAATATATCATCAAACCGATAAATAGTGAGGCAGAATACTCTGATGTGGTATTCTGTCCTTACTGCGGTGAGGAACTAGATATATTAGAAGATGACGACGAGTGGGACGATGACGATGATGAAGAATGGGATTACGAATCCTAACATTGTTGGGATAGACTACTCAACAACCAGTCCAGCTATTTGTGTCAAGGTAGCTGACAAGTGGGATATCCATTATCTCACACAGAAACAACAACTCGTAGATGAGTACTGGCACGACCCGTTCCTATTCTTTGGAACCAGGCTACCTAAGATACAAGTACCAATAGCAAGATATAAGTATATCTCATCATGGGCTCTTGATATAATTCAATCCTATGATACTGCATGTGTGTTCTTAGAGGACTATGCATTTGCAGCTACTGGACGTGTGTTCAATATAGGAGAGAATACAGGTATACTTAAATATAGACTCCTACATAAGAACATACCGTTCTATGAAATACCTCCAACTGTGATTAAGAAATATGCGTCAGGAAAAGGAAATGCTAATAAAGAACTTATGCTCGCAAACTTCATCACTCGTACAGGAATTGACATACAGGATGTCATGGATCATACCGGAGATAATCCTATTAGCGATATTGTTGATTCTTACTTTGTGTGTGAATATGGAATAAACAACCCAGAGGATATTGATTGCCCAATTATTCAGGATATATTATATGAAAACGATCTTCGCTTATCTAGTACTAGCTGATATAACTATGTCAATAGACATGACAAGGATGTATGGAATCACAACACTAGAACAATGTAATTTTATCAAGAGTGCTTTAATTCAAGAGTACGATGCAAAGTCTGTTACTTGTTATGACAATGGGGATATCAATACTAGGTTTAACGACACATGAGTTACATTACAAGAGAAATGTCTTACATACACCACATAAGAGAACAACCATTAGAATTAATTGAAACGTGGAGACATTATAAATCTTTTGTAGGAAAAGACAAATGGCGTCAATATGGTGATGATATACAATTTAGAACTGTTGGAAGAGGAGCAGCTAGTGAGTGGTGGCAAGACTTTGAAGAAAGATATAATTTACCTGAAAGAAATAGAGAACCTCAGTTTGTGAGATTTGGTCCCAAATCTTCCGTACCTATTCATAGAGATCCAGAGTCATTAGCTTGGATTGCTGTTACGGTGATAGGAGAACAACCAATTGAGTTCTATGACATGAATAAAGAAAAGCTGTATGAAACAAAGTATAACTTTGCTTTAGTGAATTCAAAACAACCACACTTCTGTGACGTCAAGGGTAAAGAGAGAGTGTTATTCAGGAAGATATACACGGAAACAAGTTACGATACTCTCTTCCAACTCTTGAACTGAGTCCTTTCACCTCTGAAGTCTATCTGTCCTAAGATAGCCTTTGCATATAACTGCATCTTACGTTTTTGATTCTTAGTTTTATGCCATAGTATTCTAGATGATGTAAACTCTGTGGCACCCTCTATATCAACTTGCTTAGTTTCATATACAATCTCTTTATTCATCTTAGCAGGTTTCATTATAGCATCGGTGTAGTAAGCCTTTTGACCTAACTCACCAAACCACTTAACCCAATCATACTCCATAGCAATCCTACGTCCATCAACTGGACTATAAGACATATCTATCATACTATCTCTTTGATATTTGATTAGGTCTTGTACAACTACACTATCATATCCTATTGTCTTATTGACTAGCCAATAGAAGTGTTCCTTATTATCTAACAAGTGCATAAACAAGACATCCTCTGGTTCTATGTTCATCTCCCTACCATTAAACTCAAATGGTATATATTGATCCTGAAACCGTATATCCAGTATTTTATTGAGGTATGACTCGTATTGAGTGTTGTATTGCTGTCCAAGCTCAGTGTCCCACAGAGAGTCCAGTATAGACGCGTAGAAACGTGAATATGGCGTGTCTAGGACGTGTCTATAGTACATTGCTACATTTCTAAGTAGAGCAAAGTTGTGCAGTGCTTGTAACCATCTCGAGTGCTTATTCATCACAATCCAATCGTCCTTAGTGAACGACTTACACTGTACAATAATCTCTGCTGTCTTGTCTATCAGCTCATCGTCAGCTTTGAGTCTAGCTTGTGAGAAGATAACTCTCTGTGTTTCAATCTCCCACTCACTCCAAAACTTCTCATTGTTAGCTGGTGCATTAGGAAGTACGTTATACCAGTATGGTTTAGTCTCAGCATGAAGACCCCATTCAAATGTCTCGCAGAAGCTATCAAACCATTTGTTTACTGTGTCACCTGGCATACCTAGTATCAATTGTGTCTGAGTAGGTAGACCATTGTCAGCACACTTCTGTGATAGTTCTTTAAACCGTTCGGTCTTGATATTGCCACGACTGTTAATCTTGAGTACATCTCTATCTGTGTGGACTACAGATACAATATAGTTATCTACGACACCACCATCAAATAGTGTCTTACCTATCTTGAAGTTCCTGTCAGCATTGTTCTTACTGACACTATAGTAGAATGATTTAGGATATCCATACTTGGCTTTCATTGAGCCTATGAACTCAGCTATCTCGACATCTCTCTCTACAATACCAAAGTTTGCATCTGCGAGGAATAGATAATTAGGTTTTACATCTCTACAAATAACCTCAAGCTCGCTCTTGATTCTCTCCATGTCATAGAAGTGTACCTTAGATAATGTCAATGAACCCCAATCACAATATGAACATCCATAAGGACATCCACGAGACGTCTCAAATATGATACCAAGAGGATTAGGTGATGCCTCTTTGATATCT
>MDSZ01134653.1_pt1 | contig 11307 bp, 11 predicted proteins | sample 811201 | NCBI WGS metagenome assembly MDSZ01 (sample SAMN05326647, study PRJNA326480) | marine metagenome | isolation source: seawater | place: Indian Ocean: North | collected 2010 | reverse complement strand
TTAATGTTTCCTCTCACCAAGAGCTTTATGATTTGTTGCTCGAAATATTATAGGAAATAGAATTTAGAGACAATAGATTACTATAAATAATAATCAAATTCAAAAATGTATAAAAATATTATTTCATTAATTCCATTATCATATAAATCAAGTCAAGAACAAATAGAAAATTTCTTTATACAAGTAAAGTCATTTATAAAAAAAGTAGAACTTATAGTAATTCTTGAAAATGATGACGAAATAAGTTATCACTATTGGAAAAGACAAATAGAAAAAAATGGAATTGATAACTATCTCTTATATAAGCTTTTTAATAAAAGTTCAAAAGGTGAATGCTTAAATAGGGCAATAAAAGAATGTAATTCAGAATATATAATGAGATGCGATATGGATGATTATATTTTGCCTAATAGATATGAATTAACCTTGAAAGCAATAGAGGACAAAAAGTGTAAAAAAGATTTCATATATTCTGACATGATTGATTTAAATAATAATAAGAAAATTAAATATCCTTCTACTACAAATATAGAATTTTTTTCATTATTTAAAAATCCATTTCCTTCTCCAACTACTTGTTTCAGAAAATCCTTCTTTGTAGAAAGGAATCTTAAATTTCCCAAAACTAATAGATGTGAAGATCTTTATTTAAGTCTTTCTTTTATAGATAAAAAAGCAAACTTCTTTAAATTAGATCAACCAGTTGTAAAATATAATAATAACAATAATTTTAAAAGAGATTATATTCATTGGTTTACAAATGCGAAAGTAAGGTTTCAAGTTAGACGTTTAAGAAAAGACTCTATTGGTTATCTATCTCTAATATTTATAATTTTTATTTTAGTGATTGCAAATATAAAATTAATTTTATCTTTTATAAAAAAATTGAAAATCAAATTATACTTATAAAAAAATTTATTAATCTTAGGTAAATCATAATGAAAATAAAGTGTATTCCAATCAAATATCTTGGATCTCCAAGATATAGTGAATGTATAAAAATATATGTTAAAGACATTAGAGAGATTACTATTTCCTTCTTATAGAAAAATCTTATATTCTTAAAGAAATTTAAGAAAACGAAAAATATACTAAAGTAAAAAGAAGGGATCAATATTATAAGTGAGTATATTAACCCTGGAATTCTTTGAATATAAATTGATCGGTGGTCCCATAATAAATCAGGACCAAGATAACCTAAAAAATGAAATATCTTCATGAAGTAAATAATGATTGCAGAGTAAATTAATTTTGAATTTGTAAAAAGTAATTTAATAACCTCTAAAAGATTGGGATTCCATTTGAAAAGTTCATCAGTATTTTCTACAGGTAATAATGGTAAAACTATTTCATAGAATTGGTCTAAATTTCTAAAACTCGTCATAAAAATATTTGACAGAATAGTCTGGGGAGTACTAGAAAAGAAAAAATAATAAGAAATCAGGTATGATATAAATGCAGGTAAAAGTGAATAAATAAGTATTCTTTTATAACCTTTTGGTTTTACTATCAATAAGCTTATAAATAAAGAAAAAATGATATAAACAAAATTAGACCTAATGGTAGCGGCAATGCAAATAAAAAAACTACTTTTAAAAATATTTATAGGATAAAAATAGATTGCAATTAAAATCAATAAAACGCATATTGACATTGCCCCACAAGAAAGAGAATCCTTTAAAAAAGGATAATTAAGAAAACTTATTAAAATAATCCAATTAACTATTCTTTTATTTTTAATTTCTTTATAGAAATTGTTTAATATTTTCTTGAGAAAAATTAATATCAAAAAAGTTATAACTATACCTTGTATCAGAAAAAGCAAGTCAGAATTAAATAATGATATTGGAATTAGAAAAAATAAACTATAAATAGGAGATGGAATCCATTCTCTTTGATCTGAATTGGGAATAAAAGTGTTAAATTGATCAAGACAATCTACAAAGTTACAATTTATTTCTTGCATCCTAGAGATAGGTTTGTAATACAAATAAAAATCTGCAGTTATTTCTCTAATATTTCCATTAGAAAATATATAGCAAAAAAAAGACGAACTTAGTATTACAAAAAATGTAAGGTAAATTGGAAAATTATTTTTTTTAATAATTCTCAAAATGTTATTAGAAAAAACCATATTATTTTGATAAATTATTTATCTTGGTTTATTAAAGATACATAACTAATTAAATTGTTAATTTTAGATTCTAATTTATTTATCCTTATATGACTTCTTAACATAAACCAAAGACTGAAAATTATGTATAAATAAAAGATTAAGTCGACAGGACGCCCTATTTTTAAAAAATCTGAAAAGACTTTAATTGAATTGGGAACTGAAAGAATTATAACTCCGCCTATTAATGTGATTGAAAGAATAAATTTTTCTATAATTCTTATTCCATCATCTAATTTAAGCCTTAATAAAGAACCAAAAGCTAATATAAAAATAGAAATAAGAATTAACTTCGTTAAGATCATTTTTTTTGTATTAAGTCTGAAATAATATTTAGAGAACTAAAAATACTTGTTGATTTCTTTTTTAGTGAATAGGAGATCTTACATGGATACTCAGTTATATCAATTTTATTTAATTTAAGTTGAAAAGGAATTTCAGTAGCATGGGCCATTTTTGAAGACTTAATTGACAAAAGAAATTTTGATGATTCTCTATCTAAAACTCTTAATCCATTATGAGAGTCTGAGAGTTTAAATCCAAATATAAAACGCTCGAATAATACAGCTAATTTTAAAAATAATGATCTAAATTTTGGGATCTTTTCTTGGTCGCTTGATATAAATCTACTACCAAAAACGACTTTTTGATTGGTAGATCTCGCGTAATTAAGCATATTATATGCATCAATAGCCCGATGCTGTCCGTCCGCATCAAAAGTAATTATATAATCAAGATTTGTTTTATAAAGAAAATATCTCAAGCCTGTAAGTATAGAAACTCCCTGTCCAGTATTAATTAAATGATTGATAACTTTGCATTTGTTTGTTTTTTTACTGATCTTGTATGTATCGTCAGTACTTCCATCATTAATGATTAATACATTTGCAAAGTAAACATAAAGATCATCTATTACTCCTTTTATGTAATTTTCTTCATTAAAAGCTGGAACAATAACTAAAGAATTATCACTAACATTAATTCCCTCAACCATGAGTAATAGTAGCTGTTTAAATAATAAATAATAACATATTAATATTTGAAAACTTATTAATTTAGATAAATATATATTGCGCTTTTAAATGTCTAATATTTCATATCAAATATATTTTTAATATTTGGTTTTAAAGTTTTACCTTGTAAGAAAAGTTGAAGTAGTTTCGATGAATTCTTAATAACCTTATGATAATTTAAAAGTTTGTTTTTATTTTCAACTTTAAAAGTTATTTGACTTAATATCTCACCCTCATCAAAATTTTTGCCCACTTTATGCAGCGTAGCGCCAAGTAATTTATGATTAGAATTTAATGATTTGATAGGAGAAAATCTACCTTTTTGTAAAGGTAAAATTCCTCCATGCAAATTAATCATGTCTATTGTATATTTTTTGGATAACATAATATCTAATTTGCATGGACATCCTATAGAAATAATTTTTCTAAAATCTTTCTTTTCCTTTAATATACTTTCTAATAAATTGTTTATTTCGTAATCATTTACAAATATAGTCTTGTATTTATTTTTCTTCTTTAGAAATAGGGCAAGATAATATATTTCCAAAATAACAATAGTTATAAAATTTTTTATATTAAAACTTTTAATAATTTCAAGATATTTTTTAAGTATGCCTCTTCTCTTCTCTTTTACAAAGATTACTATATTTTCACTCTGATTAAATATTTTGTTGAAGTTTCTATGTATAAAAAAATAACTATTTTGAGTTATGAAAATTGTGTTCATTATCTTTTTTATTAGTTGAAATTACTTATTCAAAAGCATATTTTATAATATTTTTAAGTATATTTTTCTTAACTCTATACCTGTTAAAAGATAAAGATTTTTCCCAATTAACAGAGTTTATATCTATATGATATAAATAATAAATACCATTTGAAAATAAAAATTTATGTAAAAGAAAAGGAAAAAGCTTAATAAATGTCTTTTTTTCTGTTTGATATATAGAACTAATTATTATTGATTTATACCAACAAAATCGAGATATTTTTATATATTTTGAACTATTCAATTGTGTATTTAAAGGAGTTAAAACTCTAATTGGGATAAATAAGTTTTTTTCATAATTATAAGAAGGAAAATAAAAACACTTTATATCGTATGTCCTTGAGATCTTGAAAATAATTAACGCTAAGAAGTCATGATCTGGATTTCCTCCCTCAAAAGACAATGTAATAATTTGACTAAACTTATATAACTCTAAAAGGTTAATTAAAAAATTATATATATTTTCTTTTGCTTCATATAACTTTAGATCATTCACTTGAAATACATCATTTAAGAAAAAAATATTTTGCTTTTCGATTTTTAAAAGATTCATTGATTTAATACTTTCTTTTCGTCTTTTTTTTTGTATTGAGATATTTGATTTATTTCTTTCAGCACAGAAAACTACGTATACTTTATCTGTCTTATTAACATTAATTAAATTAAAAATAGGGGAAATTGCGAATTCATCATCCAGATGGGGTAAGACAATTAATGTTTGAGAAGTATTTGAAATCAAGAATTTATTTTTATCAATTATTATTTTAAATATATAGCAAAATGATAAATTTAAGAATTTACAGAAGAATAAGGATTAATATTTTTCTCCCGAAGTTATGACAATTTTCTTGTAATCCCTAAATTATATCCGCAATTATATTTATAATAATAATTCTTTAATACTTAATAAAATGAAGGAATTTATAAGCGCTTATCTTGATGAGGTCGCAGAGATTGCTAAATCTTTAGATAAATCTGAAATTATTAATGTTGCAAATCAATTAATAAAAACTAGAGATAATAATGGAAGAGTTTTCTTTATTGGTGTAGGAGGAAGTGCTGGTAATGCTTCTCATGCAGTTTGCGATTTAAGAAAACTTACAGGAATAGAATGTTATGCACCAAGTGACAACATTTCTGAGTTGACAGCCAGAACAAATGATGAAGGTTGGGATACTATTTTCAGTGCTTGGTTAAAAGTGAGTAAACTTTCTTCAAAGGACTTGATATTTGTATTGTCAGTTGGGGGCGGTAGCAGAGAAAGAAATATAAGTCCAGGAATTGTAAATGCTATTGAATTGGCGAAAGAAGTAGGTAGTAAAGTTGTAGGTATTATTGGTAAAGAAGAAGGTTACACAAGAATGGTGGCAGATGCTTCTATTCTCGTACCAGTAATAAATAAAAATCATATAACCCCTCATTCAGAGTCATTTCAAACGGTTCTTTGGCATTTATTCGCAAGTTTACCTAATCTGAAAGTTAATCCTACAAAGTGGGAGTCTCAACCAAATACTTAAGATATATATTTAAATTAAATTCATATTTGATGAAGTCCAAGATTTGTTAAAAATTTCAGTAGCCTCATCTGATTTTTTTCTTTGTGAAATTTTAGAAAAGTATGGATATGGTAAAGTTAAGATATCAGCTCCAGCCATGAAAGCTTCATGAATAACTCTTGATTGTCTTATAGATCCACATAATATTTCGGATTTGTAGTTGTTGGCTGTGATAAATTTCTTTAAAGACTTTACATGATCTATAGGATCAATACCTTCATCGGTCATTTTCCCCCAAAAAAAAGATAAAATGCTGGCACCTGAAGAACAAGCTATTGATGCTTGAAGAAAAGAAGTGATGCATGTGGCATTAACATTCATATTTTCTACAGAAGAAAGATATTTTATAGCAGATAAGTTGTCATAATTAACGGGAATTTTAACGTATAATTTAACACCATCACTAAATTTTGCTTTAATCTCTTTTGCTGAATTAATAAGATCCCTACTATTTTCACCAACAGCCTGAATTGAGAAGGGCATATTGATATTTTGGTTAAGAGCTATTTGATAAAGAGGCATTATTGCTTCAAAATATGACTTAATTGAATTTTTGGCTGCATAATCAACGACGAAATTTACATTTGTAGTAACACCGGATATACACCCTTTATTTACGGCATCTTCGAGTTCTGAGGGATCTGCACCATCATAGAAATATTTCATTTTAAAGTGAATTTTAAATTAATTTCACCCTATTGTATCAGTAATAGAAAATTATTTAATAATAATTTCAAAACAAAAGTTTATTAAGAAAAATCAATAATTTAATAATTCTTAAATAAATATATATTACCAATAGTAATTTTAATTCGACTTTAATTTTGCTTAGTTTGATATATTTTTGTTATTAACTTACTAATGGGTTCATAATAATTAATCAACTTAATTAATCATGAGGGATATAGTTCTTATTATTACTGCAGCTGGTCTTGGAAGGAGACTTAAAGAATATTCTTTAAATAAATATGGTAAGTATCTTGATAAACCACTAGTTAAACTCAAAAACAAATCTTTATTAGAGTGGTCTATAAAACCTTTTTTCCCTTTAGTAACATCTGGATTTTTAAAATTTTCGAGTATTTATATAGTAATTAGGAAAGATCAAGATGAGGAGGAGTTTAAAAAGGAAATAACTAAAATTCATTCAAAAATTAATATAGTTTCGATTGATAAATTGTCTCAAGGTCCAGGACATACAGCATTTGAAGCTTGTCAAAAGATTAATAAGTTTAGATCAATTGAGAAATCTACTCTGATTGTCTCAGATAGTGATCATACTTTCAGATCTGATGCATTAGTAAATTTCTTTAAAGATAAAAGTAATAAAAAATTTAATGCTTTTTGCACTCTTAAATCAGTCCCTAATCCTGAGAAATGGGGTTACGTATATAAAAACAAAAAAGAGTTTATTTCTGGGGAAAAAGATATCCTGGAACAAAGTAATAATATAAAAAGCAAAGCTGAATTTCTAATAGGTTGTTATATTTACAACAGCTTGGTGTCTTTAAAAAAATCTATTAATGATTTTGAAAAATCAATTTATAAAGAAAAAGAATCCCACCATAGTTTATTGTTGTCTTTGCTTAGCAAATATGAACCTGTAAATACAGTTTCATCTAATTGGGGTATGGGATTAGGTACTCCAATTCAGTTGGAAGAGGCTGAAAAATCAATAATGAGTTTTGAAGGAAATAGAGAGCCAAGTTCCTTTATATTTGATATAGATGGAGTTATCTTTAAACATGATAAAGGGAGTTTTTCAGAAACAGAAAATTTTGATGAAACACCTTTTCAAATAAAGGAGAATATAGATTTAATAAACGAATTATATAAATCTGGATCATACATAGTTTTATTCTCTAGTAGGCCAGAATCTATTTATGAAAAAACTTCTGAAGACTTAAAAAATGTTGGTCTGAAATACCATAAGCTAATTCTCGGTGCTACATCAGGAGTGAGATATTTAGTAAACGATATAAAACCTTCAAATGAATCAATAAATACAGCTGAAGCAATTAATACTATAAGAAACGAACCTATTCCGATAACTGATTTTAGAAAGATTGATTTTATAAAAGATTGTACTAAAGGTTCTGGTGCAATAACGACAATTTTAAAGAATCAAGAGGATAACATATTAACTGTTAGGAAATGGACTAATTCTAAAAATGAGAGTGTCACAAAGACTCTTTCTAGGCAATATTCTTACTTAAAATTAATGCAGAAGTATATCAAAACTTCAGTTCCTGAAATTTTGGATTGGCAATTTGGTTCAAAAGGTATTTCTTATTACGATATGAGTTATATAGAAGGATTTGTTTTATCGTTAAAACTTATAAAAAGTAATCCTTCGTATCTTGAAAATTTGTCTAATATTCTATGCTCTTTATACGAATCAAATCCTATAAATAAAGAGAAAGAAGATTTCAATGTTTTATTAAATCAAATAATTAATATCAAACTTATGCCAACAATTGCTAATTCTGAAAAAATTTTAAAAAATAGAATCAATGATAAAGATTTAATCTCATTTGAATTTATATCAAAATTAAAGAATGGTTTAGATAAAATTTCCAAGAAAAAGTATTTATGGAAATCTCATAAAGCTTCCTTAATTCATGGAGACTTAACTTTAGAAAATATTTTTTTGTGTAAAGAATCAATTTATTTAATAGATCCACTAGGTTCAACAATGGATATAAGAGGAAATGGATCTATGCAGCAATTAACCACACCTATTTTCGATATTGGGAAATTATTTCAAAGCATAATTTCAAAATATGAATCATGGGCATATTTGGATGAAAATAACATTAAGATTTACATAAAAAATTTTTCTTTGGAAGAAGAATTTTCCAATATTTCTGAAACAATTAAATCCAATAATTGTCTATTAGATTTTTTTGAACAATATATTGATGGAAATATTATTGAGGATAGTTTATTTTCATTGGCTCAAATTTTAATAAGAGTAACCCCTTACAGGATTAGGACAAATTATTATCATTCAGCGCTTGTTTGTTTGTTGAAAGCTTATTCAATTATTGAATATATGAATAAAATTTAAAAAAACTTTTGGAGATATTTATATTAAAGTTTTGAATCTTATTAGAGTTAAAATAATTAAAATGATAAAATATTTTAATAACTTGAATTAAATGCATGGATAGTAAACAGCATAAATATTTTTTTGAAATTATTAAAAAGGTAAACTATTCTAAACAAGATCATTGGGATGTTTTCAAAGAATTATATTTAAATAAAATTTCAGACTTTAAATCACTTGATTCATTTAGATCTAATGGTTTAAGTAATATGATAGAGACAGGATTACCATCCGAAGATTTGATCGAAACATTAGAAGGAAAAAACTATTCGACTGAATATAATTCTCACGAAAAAAAAGATATAGAAAATAGGTTTATGCAACTGTTTGAAATGATGGGAGAAGAAATTCACAAAATTCCTTTTAATTCATTAATAGGTAATCCTAGGAGATTTATTTTAGAATTTGAAAATAATAAATTCTTTTTAAATTTTGATGATTTATATCATGTATATTCTGCTTGGCAATTAAAAAGAATATTTAATTATTTAGGTCAAATACCCCAGACCATTTTAGAAATTGGAGCTGGATACGGAAACTTAGCCTACAAACTAAAAACTATTTTCCAAAAAACTAGGTATATAATAATTGATTTGCCAGAAGTTTTGCTAATTCAACATTATTACTTGGAAACTAATAACCCTCAGCTTAAAGTTATAAATCTTCTGGGAGAAAGTAATCCTAAAATAGATGTTGAAAATTATGATTTTGATATTTTATTAATACCTTTTAACAAGTTTGATTTTATTAAAAATATTAATTTTCAATTAGCAATTAATACAAGATCATTTGGAGAAATGCCCAAAGAAGTAATGAGAAACTATATTAGATGGATTGAAAAAAATATAAATATTAATGGATTACTATATAATACTAATAGATATGTTTTTACTAAATCAAAGGATAAAAATAAAATCAGAGATTATCCATATGATAATTTCTGGGAAATGATAATTTCACAGCCACAATGGTTACAAACGCATTTACATGAATTCTTGCTTTTAAGAAAAAAAGAGGAAGTAAAAATTCCTCTCAATTTTGCCCTGAGATCTTTTCCAATAGAGACCCCGCCACCGGGTCCAATTATGGAAGATATCCAAACCCAAAATAGTTGGTTAAAAGCTCAGGGTTTAAGAAAATAATCTATTCAATTATGAATTTGTAATTAAACATATATTCGATTGTGGTAGGATTTAGATTAAATAAAAAGGGGATGGGTTTTATTCCTTATAAGCCTTCATATGAAAAATGTTTGACATTTGGTAGTAAAAAAAAGCTTATTTATATTCTAATTAGTTAAATTATGGAATCATCAAGACCACTAAGGGTAGGATTAACATCTTCATCCGGCGATCAACCTGAATTAATACCATTAAAATCCTGGTTTCCTATTTTAGGTATGACAGTTAACAAATATGTAAAATGTTATGCACATATGATGCCTGAAATAAGAGATTACAATTTCCGGATAAGCTATAGAAAAGTTGAATACTCTAACAATATTAATGAAATTGAACATCCCTTTGTAAGAGAATGTCTTCTTTCAAACTATCCTAATATAAAGTCTTTAAATATTTCATGTCTCTCAACATTACCATCTGGTTTGGGGATGGGAAGTTCAGGTTCGTTCGCAGTTGCATTCACGGATCTAATTTCAAGATTAGAGAACGCTAAAAAGCTTAGTAGTTATGATCTATTTATAAATGCCTATAACGCCGAGAAAAGAATTAGTAATGAGATTGGTTTCCAAGATCATTTACATGCCGCTTATGGAGGTTTTAATCTTTATGAAGTTAGATTTAATAGTGAATCGGATTTCAAATACTTTAGGCCCGAAATCAGGAATCGTCCAATTAGATTAAATTCAAATTCACTCAAGAAAATCAATGAATCATTTTCTTTACTATATATTCCTTTATATTCAATTGAAAGAAGGGGTAGCAAATTAGGCTCAAATATAAGGAAACAAGTTTGGTCAAAAAATCAATTAAATGAGAAATATCAAATTTTGGAAAATCTCATAGATTTAATTGAGTCTCAAGAAGTTAATCTAGAAAAAATAGGTAAAATTATTTCAAGAGATTTTCAAAAGACAAAAAGTATTAATGGATTTAGTGAAATATCAAAAACTTTAATTGATTTGCAATCAAGAGAACTAATTTATGGAGGGAGACCAATTGGTTCAGTAGGATCAAAATTTGCTTTGATAGTTACTGATATTGATAAATTAAAAATTCTTAGGGAAAAAGGTTATAAAATTATTCCATTTGAGATGGAAATTAAAAATTAAAAAATTTATTTATACTTTATTTAGAAATGAATTTTTTAAGAATATTTATTTTGCTAATAAATTAAATAATTTGTGTTTTTAAAGATAAATTATTAAGGCAATTTATTAAAAAATATAATCTTTAAATTAAGCTTAAATCCATTATAAAGAATTTTATTTAATTGAGTTTGGATTGAGAAAAAAATATAGATCAATAAAAGATATATTTTTTATACTAATTTACTAAAAATTGAAGATTTGCAATACATAGATCATAAATGATCTAATTTTGATATATAAAACAGTCTTGATAATATTTATAAAAAAACTAATCTAAATACTTGAAGTTAAAAAAATAAATAAAAAATTTTCTATCTTATTTATTAGATTTAAATTATAATAAAATATTATTTTTTAC
>MDSZ01237591.1_pt1 | contig 11308 bp, 24 predicted proteins | sample 811201 | NCBI WGS metagenome assembly MDSZ01 (sample SAMN05326647, study PRJNA326480) | marine metagenome | isolation source: seawater | place: Indian Ocean: North | collected 2010 | reverse complement strand
TCTTCTCGATGCCAAGCTGGAGCTCCTGCATAGCCAGTTGCTGCTGCATTGCGTTCATCTCCATCTGCTCTGGGCTCTGCTCGACCCCAGTAATCATGCGGATGCGCTTGGCAAGCTCTGCCTTCTTAGCTAAATGTGAGTACTCGATGATGGCGTCATCAGGGATAGCGACCCCTGCACTACGCAAGCTGATCGCTTCAGCAAACTGCATCTCATCGAAGCTGTCACGAGCTGGCGCGGTAGAGATCACAACGTCGTACTCGCCGAGCGTCAGGTCGTTGACGATCCTGCCCTCTGGCGTCATTTGATTGACGATCATTGGCTCGCGGGGCTTCATCGGATCTTCTTCGTTAGTGATCTGAATCAACCGCTCTTCGGTGTAGAACCGCTGTATAAGGTTGAGCGTCTTCTCCGCTAGGTACTGCCGCGTCTTACCCAAGTTATCGAGAGGCACTTGAATCATGATCGTGCCGCGATTCTGCTTGGCTTGGATTGCAATGCCCGACACCTCCGCAGAGTCTGTACCCAGCATCGAGTCGTTGATCCCCGAGATCGCTTTGATATTGGCTCCCGCCTTCTGGCTAATGCGATCAAGTCCCGTAGGTATCTGATTAGGCTGGATTTTTACAGGCGGTGTAGTGCCGCGTGCATACTCCAATACCAGACCGGTCTCGGCTCCGTGCTCTTCAAGATCATCAGAGTTCATGCCTACCAGCGAGCCACTCTCAACCAACCAGCCACTATTAGCGGTGGTGTTGACGATATGCAGCTCTTGGCTGGCGATCTTGTTCAACTGCTCCTGTGGAGACAGCAGATTTCTCACCATGCCAAACGGCTTGCCGCGCCTGAAGTAGGCGAAATAAGGGACGACGGTGAAGTCGTCATAGGGTGACCAATCATCGTGGAGAACCACTTGGTCACAGGTCACGGTCCACCGCACCTTCTTCATCATTTTGCTGATGATCGATAGGTTGTGGTCCTTAGCGAACTTCTTCGCTTTGCGGTCGCCCCACGCCTCTGGCACTACTCGCTGATCACCGGTCAAGGGATCAACGTAGTACTCACAACGACTTAATTTTCGGTGCTGCCGCTCGATGACGCGCAACGCTTTCACATTGCGGTACTCATCCTCCCCAGGAATCTGAGCTCCAAGAAAATCCTCACGGGTATCAATGTCACCGTATCGGGTCTCCTCGTACTCCACTGAGTCACGGCCAAAACTGTTGCCGTTCTCAGCGATAAATCTCAAGGCTTCAGCCTTCTCCTTGCCATACATCTCCTCGATGTCATCGAGAGTCATCCACTTAGTCTCGAACACCTCGTTCCAAGACTTCGGGTCGTACTCCTTTGCATCAGGGTCAATCAGAATATCGAGCGGGTCTTTAGCAGTGATGCGGATCTCGCCTTCAACGCTGTCGCTGAAGTCCACCCGTACATCAAAGTAGCCACGGCCATCGAGGATCAGGCCATCACTAAACACCTGCTGCTCAACCCAATCGAGCTTGTTGTTGTCAGCGACCTGCATGAACACCTTGGTTAAAGTGTTCGCCACGTCCTCGTCGCCACCCTTGCGGGGCTTGAACTTCACGTCAGCTCGACGTGAGCTCTGCTCTCCCAGCACAGTGTTAACCGTGGGGAGTATCGTGTTAATTGTCAGAGCCGGTCTGCCCTCGGAATCCAGCGTGGCAATGTCCTCCATCGCCCACTGATCACCTCGGTAAAAAGCATCACACTTCTTAGCTAGCTCTATGTAATCCAGATGCCCGTTGTCACGAGCTCGGACATATCGGTCCCACTGGGATGAAGCAATTTCATGCTCCTTTTCCGATGATATCTTTGATTGTTTCGCCATCTCTAAGCACTCATCGCCGATTTATATTTGGTTTCACCCCCAGTGAGATGCGCAAGCTTGTCCCTCCAAGAGGGCTGGTGGACAACTGGTGCTTGAAACGAAGAAAACTCTGTCATCATGAGGCCGAGCCATGCCAAAGCATCGACTTGGTCATCATGCGTACCATTGGGGAATCTCAGGAGTTCTGCCACCAGAGGAGCTGTAAAAACCGCGTCCTTTGGGAAGAACACCATGCCTTGCTGCATACGTCCCTGTATTGCACGAGCTCTGGCTTCTTTATCTCTGCGTCCGGTCCTGAGGTCTTTGACATACATCTCGTAAAGACCGCGCTCGCGGATGCGTTTCTCCAAGAAGGGACCGAGTGCCATCTCGATATGCCCCTTCTCGATACCCACCATGGTCGGCTTCCATTCAACGTATAAATCTAAAATACGCTCAACAATCTCGAAGCCATCAAAGCGTCCTCTGACCACGTCCATGACGAACAATTGGTCATATTCATCGACCCCGACGACCATGCCGACCGAATAATCGTTACGATCATTCTTGCCAATGGCCAAGTCCCAAGCGGCATAGAACTTCATCCGCTCTTCATCGATATGCTCGGGTTCGTAGTAATTGATCATGTCGCGGGTGAAGTAATCACCCTCATCCGCTACAGGATTCTGCTGATATAGAGCTGACCAATCTCTAGGGCCAACTGCTTTACGGATTCTGTCTAGAGACTCGGTGTCATACCGCTCTTGGTGCAGGGGCTCGCCAACCGACCTAAACTCTTCATCGACTTCTGCGATAGCTGGGTATCGGACGACTTCCCATTCGTCGCCGCCGTCTGTTCCCATTCGTAACAAACGACCGGCGAGGTCATCGTCGTGCCAGCGGGTGAGGATAACCAAGACCCCACCACCAGGAGCGAGGCGGGTATAGGCAGTAGAAGTATACCAATCCCAGTTAGCGTCGCGGTTGTTCTGAGACTCAGCGTCTTCCCTATTCTTGACAGGATCATCGATAACAAGGACGTGTGCTCCTTTACCAGTGATACCACCACCCACACCAGCAGCCACAAAACCGCCGCCACCGGTCGTTAACCATGCCTCCGCACTCTGCGACTCTGGATCTAGGCGCGTCTTGAACGCGCTCTTGTAGGACGGCTCGCGTAAAAGGTTACGAACCTTGCGTGAGAAGCCCATTGCCAAGGAGCCTGAGTACGAACAGCTAATGAACTCGTGATCAGGGTTACGTCCCAAGTGCCAAGCGGGGAATGCCACGCTGGCAAGGGTCGATTTACCGTGTCGAGGCGGCATGAACAGCATTAGCCGTGGCGATTTTTTGTCCACGACATCTTGCGAAAATTTTTCTAGCCGCTGACATATGTCTTTGTGTACCCACCCCGCCTGATAGTCAGGATTGAACCGCTCTACAAAGGGCAGCATCCGTTTGCGCGTCAGGATTCGGAGCGCGAGCTCCTCTCTGGCGAGCTCTTCAGGGGTTTTAGGTGGTGGTTCTGATGCTGAGTAAGTATTTGGGCTGGGTAAGCTGTCCTGCTCGTCTGCTTGGCAGTAGACACAGAGATCATCTAGACCCATTAAGGTGACGGGTACAGACTTTTTACAACGATCACATGTCGCTCTTGCTGCTTCATCCGTCATTGGTGGTTGGCTCTAAATACTTAACATCTTTACCAGCTATCTTGAGCAGTTCGTCGTCACTGAGGCGCTCTAGCTGCTTGGCCCCGTTGATTTGCACATTGACCTGTGTTGATTGTTGAGCTTCCTTTGCCAAACCATGCAGCCGCACCATGCTGTCCACGGTGTTTTTCATCTCGGTAGCATTTGCAGAGGAAACATAGGCATTCATGTACATCGAATGCGCTTCATTCACGCCAAATTTGACCTCTTCGCGCATTTCCTGGCGAAAATAGTCAATTGCCTTCAAAACATTGGGCGTTTTTGCAGCCGCCCACGCAGCTTGCGGCGTTGTGTAGCCAGCAGCTCGCCCCGCAGCAGCAGTTGACATGCCACTACAGATAAATTGCACCAATTTTTCCTGCTGAATTGTCAATTCACCGGCTTGAAGGCCCATATAAGGCATATGGGACTCGAACTCGGCTCGCGACATTTCCTCAGTGGATGGTGCGGTTACCGTTGTCGAAGTAATATCGGTCACCTCGCAGTATATTTACCTTTGCTAGCTCATCGAGTCGCACAAAAACGGGCGGCGATACAAAATCAATGCTTTTAACGTCTTCTAAAAAACCTATTATTTCGTTCTGCTCGTAACCGAGCTCGCGTAAAAGCTTCAGGGACGCGTCATAGTCATAAACCAGCGTCGGAGACCCAGAAGAACCATTGACTTGATAGCCGATCAAAGCCTCTTCAAGCCCTTCTAGACACAACACTTCTAGGCTATCTGTCATTAGCGCATATTAGCTATTCTAAAGTTTCTTTGCAAATCCGGTATTCATAGATATTTTGCAGCCACCAAAAGAACATAGGCTCATTTAGCGAGTGCTTCATGAGATTGGCTCGGTAGCAGACTAGGTGAATGTTGTCTTTGGTGTACCCCTGCTCGGGGTCTTTGCGGTCTATTGACGCGTTGAGATCATGCGAGCCAGTGCCATCACGGTACGTGGTCATCAGTACACCTGAATAACCGCATTTGCCTTCTTGGGCATCGAAAAGGGCCACCAAATCATCGGCGGTTATAGCCCATTCAAGTCCTTTGGGAGCTCTCTTGCCAGATGAATGCATGTACTTCTGAGCAGAGCAGATCTTACTAAAGTAAGTCTTACGAGAGCTCAAGAATCCACGCTGCGTTTTTGTGCAAGCTTTGCACCTACGCATCCTGGATGTAGTTTTGCCCCCGCGATTTTTCTTGTGTTCGTACTCTGACTCGTCCTTTCGCTGCTTGCAGTTGGTGCAAACATAGGTCTTAGCCATGGGAAGGCACATTAACTAATATTTGCTAATACTTCAATCTGCAAAAATTTTCTAAAAATTTTTTTAATTCCTGGTCTCAGAATCGCTGAGACATCATCTCCCCATCCCCTCCTCACCTACGCCCCTTTCCGGAATCTCGCACTTGGAACCTTGTTTGCCAAATCGACCATGGAACCTTGTCTAGGGACTCCTACCCCCAAAACCCAACAGCCGCGTCCCGCGTCTGTCAGTCGGTACGTCTTGTGTAATCAGTCATTCACTCTCTAAGGAGACATCATGGAAAACGAAAACATCCAGCTTCTCAAGGAATCATCTAAGCGTCGTTACTACGTCGTCACCAACCCTAAGTGGAACAACCGCCTCCGAAGCATGGACAACCATCAACCCTTCGCTGACTACATCGAGTCAACACTCGGCGAGGCATTCGTAAGCATCACCACCGGTAAGTCTTCCGACCGTTTCTTCTACTTCCAGACTCTCTACATTCCTGAAACTCACATTGGACACATTGGTGTCCTCTAACCTCCACCATTCAAGGAGCTCATCATGTATCGATACGAAAAGATCACCTTCATCGTTGCCCTTTACTTCTGCTACTGCCTCGGCGGTTTACTAGCGCACATCATTCTTTAACCCTTATCAATCAACAACTTACAAGGATCAATCATCATGAAACTTTCAACATACTTCTTACTCGACGCATTGGCATCGGCAATTGGCATGTCAATCCCTTTCATCATCATCCTGTTTTTCGTCTAAATCTTGGAGACAACATCATGGCTACTTATTCATTCGACAATCTCAAGCAACGCTTCAACCGCGAATACACCAACAACCCAACCCTCAACAAAGTCGTCAACTCTACCGTCGACACCTGTGAATACATCGGCAAAAACGCAGACACCTTCCTCCTCGGCGGCATCGCCTTGCTCCTCGCAGACATCTCAGAGGCCCAAGAAACCTTGACCCTCGTCGAAACCATCGAGCTCATGGAAGAACATCCTCACCTCTTCTAACCACCAGCAACGGCCCTTGTGGCCGTTGCGCTTTTTTCCTGATCACTTAGATCTCTAACCATCAACAAGGAAACCTAGATATGATCACTCTTTACACCGTATTTGGCCTCAACATCGTGTGCTGGTCGCTCATTATCACTTGTCACTTGGCAATTAACGCTTATGTCTTCGCAAGTGCCAATCGTCAACCGTTCATGGACAACCGCCAAGAGATCAAGCAGCGTCTTTACCAACGCGTTCTCGGCACTAATGAGTTCGGACGTAGCGTTGCTGACCCACATTGGTGCGCTTATCCATGGTTTATCCTCTGCGCTGTCACGGCAATGGCCACTTTCTGGCTGTTCACGTACATCTTGTTCCTGATCTAGTGCCAAATGCCCACGATCAAGCGCCAATCACGTCATGTGTGCCAACTTTTGGCATGTGTGACAGCTTTTACGAAGTGTGTGACAGAAATGTGTGCCAACTTTCTTTCACACTTAACACTTGCCAATCAACCACTTACACCTAAACCACAGCAATGTGTGACAGGTGTGACAGCTTTTCAGACCTTATTTCAAAATAAGCACCTACCAAAAAATAAAAGTGTCTTAGAAACGAACTCAAAAAAAACCTGTCACATTGGCACACAAATCGATAAGTCCTTGATACTTATCACTTAACACCTAAAAAATCTGTCACACAATCTGGCACACATCGCCAGAAACCTGTCACACACACCTAAATCTGTCACACATATCCACAGGCTAGCGTCTGCGTGACCGCAGCCGCCTGTCGGTGGGTATTTGTGAATTCATCCTCAAGGAGAGGCAAATGTCACGACCAATCGATAACGCAATCATTTACGAGCTCGATGCAAACAACTGCGGCATCGAAGAAACCTTTCACGCCATCACTGATAACAACTGGGTGCAGATTCTTAACTTCTTCAAAGGCACGCCTCGTGAAGCGCGGGTTATCAACATGATCAATACCCGACTTACCGATCAGTTCCCAGAGTCTTTTACCGACATCCGAGTGACCTACAGCGAGCACTACAGCTCGTGGGTCTTCTCTACTTTCTACATTTAAGGAGAACGACATGAACGCAGAACAATTCCAACGATTAATAGACTTTGCTGACGCAGAGAACGAAGGCGTCTGGATCGTACAAACGCAGGTCTTAGAGAACTACGGTGCTCACTGCGAAGACGGCCTATACACCAGCGGCAATGCCTACTGGAAGTTCAAAGGCGGCGAAACCTACATAGTCACTGACATCGAGCGACGCCAGGACGCCGTGGCGTTCGTTGCAGCCCTCTGCATAGAGAACTCTGTGTACTACAAGGAGTTCCCGATGGGAGATGTAGACATCGCCAACGCTTGGTGGTGCGACGTTCAAAAACGAGCACAGGTCATGGGCGAGTACGCCGATGAGTTCCTTGCTCACGAAATCGAATCACTCAAATGGGTATCCCCCGAATCAACAAAGCTTAGGAGAGCCGCATGAAGACTCGCAGACAGTTCCTGCTTTTCGACTTCAAAGACGAAATGCGCAAGATCCACAACGATTGGTGCTTGGCCAATGACCTTGAACAAGCACAGATCAAGCCTCGTTCAGTAGAGGATGACATCGAAGCTGAACAGAAACTCACTGACCGCGTGTACTTCGCGACTGTAGGAGCCAACGATGATTAAAGAGTATCTGACCTACGCGGTAGCAACGGTCTTCACAATCTTCTGCGGCTACATTGCGATAGCAGTGTATGCCGCTAACACCACGGACATCGTCATGGGTGACGAGGTTCCTGCCCACTATATGTGCAGAAAGGACACCGTGTCCGACATCTATCTCTGCACTTCGGACTTCGACGTACCTTGGTATCACAGTGACCCAAGACAATGACAATCGCCGACGGCGCTTGTCAGTCGGTTCGTTTTCGTGAGCCTTGCAGTATTAGCATTGCTCATATTAAATTAGCTCAGATAAAGGAGGCGACATGCCAAAAATAATCAACCTTCACATCGACAACTGGCAATTGTCAGTTGAAACGGCTGACGAGGATCAGTCAAACGATGTCCAAGACGCTCTGGATCGACTCGATCTAGCACAGATTGAGGATCTAGAGCACACCGATCTCATTCCCGAGATCAGCAAGTACCACTAACCCATCATCCACGTACGGAGATATTAGCTATGGCTAGCAACAACAACGGTTACACCATCCCAGCAAACCTCGACGCAGACCGTGAGGAGCTCACTTACCCTCGTGAGACGGAGCACGATCACTACACCGAGGACACCAACGCAGATCCAGAGGGTTCCGAAGAACGCTCTAACAACCGCCGCAACACTTGGCCTGCGTTCGTCCTTGAGAACTTCTTCGAGGACACTAAGAACCTCTGGGGCAAGCCCAACAAGAACGACGAGTCACTGCTTCGTCCTTCACTGTCCCACATCAACGAGTGCATCGCACAGACTGCCATCTCTGACGACGACGATCTGGCCTTGGCCAAGCTCGCCAGCGGAGAGCAGGATCAAATCGATTCACTCATCGCAGGCTACAAGCTCATCCTCGACTCACAGGATGGCAACGGTCAGTTCGAGATCATGCGCACGGTTGGCAACATCACAACCAAGCACCTCGCACGCCGCGCCATTGCGAAAGCAACGTACTTCGCCGCCACTGGTCGCATGACCGAGTCGCAGGAAGAACAGCCAGAGTGGCTCGACAAGATGCAGGATCGCATGTTCGTCGCCGCCACCAACGCTGGTCTGTGGCGTCAGGTCCATCAGGAGCTGTGGTCACACGTCGGCTGGAAAAAGTCTCCGGTCTACTACGTGGACAACGAGATCCGTTCGGAGCTCCACCAGAAAGCGCAGTTCTTCCAAAAGAATTACGCGCCGACTAAGCCCACGGCAACCGCCGCTGACTACGCAAAGATGAACATCGCCTGCTAATCAGCACTAACCACCTGTCGGCCCCCAGCGGGTCGGCAGGTTTTTTTAACACCCTGAATGGGTATGTGCCAGGAGGCCGACATGAACCACAACGTAATCATTCTCACTAGTTGCAGTCGTCAAGACTACGACCGCGAGTTGTGCTTCAAAAAATATTTCGTCGAAGAAGCTCAACAGACACAAGAAGTTTTTGCCCAGATGGTAATGGAGCGTGGCTACGAGCTGGCCGATGAAGACTTTAATGAGTTTAGTCCAGACGGCGACCATAGGTATTGCCAATCAGGTGACTACACAGAATACCAATGCCAATTTCATATCGATGAAAACGTGGTCGTTTTCTTTGATGGCCACAACGGCATCAACACTTGTCACTTCTACGGTGACACTCACGAATGCTGGACTAAACCGGAGGACGACGATGAATCGTGAGGAGTTCTGGCAGTGGATGGACACCTGCCCTACCCACAAATGGGAGTGCGTCCAGATCGAAGGTGACTACTGCCGAATCATATTTCCACTAGATGAAGAGGACGACGATGAAAACTGAACAAATAGCACCCAGCTTTTGGCAAGTGACCGTTAACCATGATCACACAAAGCTTGTCTTCTTTTCCCAACACAGCCGCGAGTCGGCAATTATGAAAGCGTGGGCTTGGCTCCACGCTGCCAACAAGGAGCAGTCATGCCAGACATCACGGAGAAAATTGCAATAGAGCCGGTATGGACCGTGAAGATGCAACAGCTCTTGTGCGTCATCGAGAACCCAGAAGCCGACCAGGAGATCGTATCTGAAGCGAAGAAGGTTCTGCTGAACCTCGCTACCTACGTCGATCTCATGAACTCAATGCAAGAAGGAATCTACGACCAGACGCTGTCGTTCGAGCGTCTCAATTTAACCATCCACTAGGAGTGTGCCATGCCAACAGTAGCTATCAAAGAAATAATCGAAGAGCAGGACTTAGATATCAACACTTTCCAAGAAGTCGGTTTTGATCTTAATGATCATTCCTCTGATGTTCTTGACGCTGTCGAATTTGAGCACAGCGGAGACGCAGTTGAATGGATTCGTCACAAAGACAACGTCGATATGGAAGGCATCGTTGACTATATCGAAGAGACTATAGGGAAAGAAGTCAACCCAACTTTCTCTATTGCAGATGTTCCTATCGAACAGCTTTTCGCAGAAATCATGAAACGTGTGGAGGATTCGCAACGATGATGGGAATCAACGTACGCACCATGGAGGATTGCGACTTTGCAAACCTCATCGTCAAAGGTTTCAAGACGTACGAAACCCGCAAGAACAGATCCCTCGACCCTTACATTGGCAAGCGTGTAGGCATCATACGTACGCAGCCGAACGCGCAAGCTGAACTGATCGGCTTTGTAGACATTGGTCAACCTGAGTTCGTTGACCGTCAACAATTTGACTTGTTACGTGACGAGCACCTAGTGCCGTATGGCCACTCGTTCGAGTGTGCTGTCGAAGGTCGAGTGTATCTCTACCCCTTAACTAACCCAGAGCAATGCAAGCCTCAATACGTGCATACCACAGGCATCGTAGCGAGGAACATCGTTGAGCTCGTGCCAATGGAGGAGCGGCAATGTACATCGTAGCTTGGTACGAAATGGAAGATGCGTTCTCGCGTAGCGAAGATTTCTACGAGGTCTTTGACACTTATCAATTAGCCCTTAAACGCTATCGAGAGGTAGAGGCACAAGAAGACACTCAGTCAGTCAGCATCGCAGGTGTCATGAAATCTACTGATTACAGTCCTTGCACAGAAGCGAGGTCAGAATGATGCCTGAACACCTCTTCTCTCTCGCTGTTGTCTCGTGCTTAACCCTTTTAATCCTTTATTTAGGAGGAGCCCTATGAAGTTAGCAAAACGCAGGTTGGATCAACGCCGCGCTGGTGCTTTAGCTAGGCTAAAGAACGCTAAATATACAGAGAAGGAAGGCCGCACTCGCGAAGAGTGGGAGGCCAAGCGGCAAGAGCAGATCAAGATCCTGGAGGAGCGCACTCGTTCACTGAATGCGATCACCAGCAAATGAACACGCTAGACGCAATCGAGCTCATCTACGAGCACGGACCATCCACAGATGACTCAGAAGAAATTCAGCAATGGAACTTTGCGCTTGAGCTTCTGATGGATTGCTTAGACATCGGCTATTGCGAAGAGCAAGACCGCTTAATTTACCGACAAGACTAGGAGGGTTTATGTCATTAGACGCCAACTGCCGCTTCTGCGGTGAACCATGGGACATCTACGAGTTTCACTCGTTCCCCAACTACAACAAAGCAGTAAAAGCATTTCAGAAGTACGGGTGCGGCATGTTCGATGCTGACCCAGACGATCTGGATTCAGCGAGTAAGTGCAGCAACCCCGTCATCAACCCACAGCTCGCCGCTATCGCTGGTGCTCTGCAAGAGCTCAGTGACTATCCCGACGAGTGGATGGACGCAGAGCAATATCTCTAGGAGTGAGACATGGAAGAATTTCGAAATGCTTTTTGGATCGACGGCAAAAATCATTATCTAGATGAGATGCCGTTAGAT
>MDSZ01043619.1_pt1 | contig 11308 bp, 10 predicted proteins | sample 811201 | NCBI WGS metagenome assembly MDSZ01 (sample SAMN05326647, study PRJNA326480) | marine metagenome | isolation source: seawater | place: Indian Ocean: North | collected 2010 | reverse complement strand
CACCCGAATGAGGACATCCCCAGTCACGATGACGGAGTTGATCAGAAAAATTGCAGGCGACTAACAATGTATCTCCTGGTTCCTCACCATACTTGATAAAACTAAGAGTTTGCCCACTAGCATCATTACAATCAATCCAATGAAATTTATCACCCTTATGATCTGATGAACTCCATGATGAATGATTTTTGTATAAATGATTCAGATCAGCGATCAGTTTATGCAAGCCCCCATGCAAAGGAAATTGTAATAAGGCCCAGTCGAGCCGGTTATCACAATCCCATTCCTTCCATTGTCCAAATTCACACCCCATAAATAAGGTTTTCTTTCCCGGCCATGTCCATTGGAGGGCAAATAAAGAACGTAAATTGGCCAGTCTGTCCTCCTCTTTATCGAGCCCCATTTTATTAACCAGGGATCCTTTCCCATGAACAACTTCATCATGAGAAAAAGCCTGAACAAAATTTTCACTAAACTGATAAGTGGCACCAAAAGTAAGATGATTATATGCCTGTGGGCGATGAGATGGTGCGGATTTAAAGAATGCAAGCACATCATGCATCCATCCCATATTCCACTTAAAATCAAATCCTAGTCCACCCACATGAGCGGGTTGTGTGATTTGAGGGAAAGCGGTTGATTCCTCTGCAATCGTAATCGCAGTTGGATACTCCTGATGAACACTTTGATTAAACTGGCGAAGAAAATCGATTGCCTCCAGATTTTCTTTTCCACCGAGTCTATTCGGTATCCATTCTCCGTCTTTTCTACCGTAATCCAAATACAGCATGGATGCCACTGCATCCACCCTGAATCCATCCACCCCAAAACGATCCATCCAGCAGATTGCACTACTTATCAAAAAACTCCGCACCTCTGCCCGTCCGTAATTAAAAATCAATGTATCCCATTCAGCATGCTTTCCCTGTCTGGGATCTTCGTGCTCGAATAAACAAGTTCCATCAAATCTGGAAAGAGCAAAATCATCTGACGGGAAGTGTGCCGGCACCCAGTCGAGAATAACTCCTATACCGGCCTTTTTACAGGCATCCACAAGAATTTTAAATTCATCGGGTGTACCATAACGATGGGTGGGTGCATAAAATCCGGTAACCTGATATCCCCAGGATGCACCAAAGGGGTATTCACTGACCGGTAAAAATTCAACATGAGAAAATCCTAATTCAATCAAATAAGTGGGCAATTGATCAGCAAGTTCAAGATAACTAAGGGGACGGTTTTCATCCTCATTAAATTTCCATGAACCCAAATGCATTTCATAAATAGATACTGGCTGAGTTCGTGGATTAAATTCTAACTCTGAAGAACTACACGAATGAAATCCCCGTGGATAAATGTATGCGGCATTTCCGGGAGGTGGTTCGAATCGAAGTGCAAATGGATCGGTTTTTTCCCTCAAAACATTATCTGCTCCAAGAATTCGGTATTTATATTTATCTCCAATTTTTGCACCCGGAATAAAAATTTCCCGGCAACCAGAGGATCCGAGTGATCTCATAGGCAAAGAATACGGATGCCAGTTATTAAAGTCGCCGCTTACATGTACACTCTTAGAAGATGGAGCCCAGACCACAAAGGCAACCCCATCAACTCCTGCGTGATTAACCGGAAATGAACCAAGCTTTTCAAAAGCACGAATTTCTGTGCCCAGGTTAAAGTCCGAGAGATGATCATTTTCAATATAAGGTAAAAAACTGTATGGATCGGCCCAGATTTTTTCACCACATGAAAGAACTGATCGAAACTCGTAATTAAAATGATTTTGAGATTCCTTGATGACTCCCTCAAAAAAGCCGTCGGCATGAATTTTATTTAATGGATATTCTTTCCCGTTTTCCTGATTGATTAAAAAAACTTCTTCAGCATTTGGATCAAGTGCACGAACCACCATTCCTTTCTGCCCACCCAAAGTATGCAATCCAAGGAACTCATGTGGATTACCAATCTGTCCCGTCAGACATGCATTTAATTCACTTTGATTTATAATCATTATCAAGAAGAATGGGAGTATTGTATGCCGACAAGTAGTGGAAGTTGAAAGAACTTTCTCCAAAAATCATTTCTTTCTTGTTTATAATTTTTATCCTCACATCCTAAGAGCCAAGTGAAAACCTTTTTTTTATCTTTTTTTATCTTAATCCCGGTCCTTGTTACTAGCGGTAAAATTGGGAAAGTATCTTCTGATGATTCCAACAAAACAATTCTTGAAGCAGATAAAGAAGTTTACTTTGACGACTCAATTCAAAAACTTGTAGCCACCCCTAATGCTCGCTTAAAAAGTGGACTTATTTTGCTGACTGCTGAAAGAATTGAATATGACACTAATACCAGTGAGGCACTTGCAATTGGAAAGGTGATCCTTACCGACGGTAACTTTCGCCTACTGGCAGAAAAAACAATGCTGAACATGGAAACTGGTGACTTTAATGCAACCGAGGTAAAGACCATGCTTTATCCGCTGGCATTAAAGTCCAGAGAGTTTAGCAGGACAAATAATACAATCAAAGGAATCGATACATCCCTATACTTCCTTAATGAAGAAAAAAATGAGCCTCACTTAAACCTTTCAAAAATTCAAATTAATCAAAGTGATAAGACACTTAAGGCGGATAAAGTGAGTTTAAAATTAGGCGATCATGTGGTTGGTCAACTCCCTTCTTTTCGTGGCAAAATGGAAAAGAACCCTTTAAAATATAAGCTATCCGCGGGCAAACAGAGTAATCTCGGATGGTATCTTGGCACAGGTGGAACATGGTCCCTAAATCCTACCATTGACTTTTCAACCGATATAACCGCTTATACTAAAAGAGGCTGGCTTATTTCTCCAGGCTTAAACTGGGAAAGCGAAGAGAAATCTTCCGAAAAATTTGTTTATGGAAGTTTGGAAAGTGGATGGATTGATGATCGGGAGGATAATCTTGGCAATGATTTACGGGGCTTATCTATTGATAATCATCGTTCATACCTAAGAGCATATTCAACAAATCGGGTAAATGATAATTGGAGAATCGCAGCACAAATTGAATGGAATGAAGATTCTGAAGTTTACAGAGATTTTAACCGGGATCAGTTTTTTGAAAATCAATGGAATGATTCTTTTGGAGAGATTGCTTATGAGGGGCGGAATTGGTCGATATCAACCATGTCCCGTTGGCAAGTAAATGATTACGAATCCACAGTCGAACAAACCCCAACCATTCGTTTCGATGTCGCTCCAACTTCGTGGATTGATCCTAATCTTTATCATTCTTTAGCTTTTGAATTTAGCAGTCTGCATGACAGGGGAAACCTTGGAAATCTAATTCAGGAGTCTAATAAATTCGATTTAGGTTATGAGATTATACGTCCATTCCGGTGGGATAATGGAGTTACATTTAGTCCAAGTCTGGCATACCGTAGACAAGACTATTCATTATCTGGAGAAGATGCGGGTAGAAGTTTCGGTGAATGGGGAAACGAATTAAGATATCAACTCACAGGTGATTATGACATTAAAAATGAATTGTGGAAAATTGATCAACTTAGACATGTAATTGGATTTTCTCTTTCGCACAGAAAAGTGAACCGGTTGGAATCAACCAGAGAAAGTTCTATTCCTCAGATTGATGTCCCATTCAGGCAAATTAATATGAGTCCGATTGATTTAATGGATCATATCGAATCTGACGGACTCGAGCCTTATGAAGTCATTCGTGTTGGATGGGAAAACCATCTACTCACCCGAGATCAAGATAGCATTCGCTCCCTTGCAAGTATTAATCTTTTTCAGGATCTATACAGGTCATCTGAAAGCCAAGCCGATCCGTCAAAGGATTTTTACGCTGATTTAAGTCTTCATCCTGCGAGTTGGCTTTCGATTTCTGGCAGATCAAAAGTAGATATTGAAAACGGTCAAATAATCAGAAGCAGTCTTTTTGCCCGGCTACAGGACGGAATAGTCAATTCATTGGAATTTGGATATGTGAAATATTTTTCATTTTCAAATCAATGGAGATTTACCGGTGAACATCGTTGGGACGGAAGAAAAACGATCAGTGGTGCATTGGCCTATGATGAGGACAGTAAAGAGATTTCTTTTTGGCAAACATCTGTAGAATATAAAATAGGTCCGGCATGGAGTTGGATTTTTTCGATTTCAGGTAGGGATCGAACTGCCAAGGAAAATGAAACTGAATTTGCTCTCAGTACCAAAATTTTTGCGTTTTAATAAAATTTTTAATAAAATTACTTGTGTTGACTAATCATAAACAATCCAAATAAAATATTAACATGAACAAAAGATATCAGCACCCTAAACTACCCTATAAAGATCCAAAGGTTATGGCTCACCTTTTTGGACTCGGTTTAGATTGCACCGATGGACATAAGAGGATTACACAGGCGGAAAAATTCTCGATATTCGGAGGTTCTCAGAATACTCACGATAAAATGACAGAAACTCTTTTTAAAACATTTGAGGACCTCTCAATCAAAGGTAAATCCATTGAAGAAACATCCATGGATGAACTTTCAGATTTGATAGAGAAAAATACACCTGAATCATAAATCTTTCTCTTGCCCTAATTTGATTTATTATTTTCAATAGAAATCTATGTCTGAAGGTTTGCCAACACCACCAAAGCCCACCTTAAAGCTTACTCCGAAGGAAGGTGCTCCGGTTAAGCCCGGAGATGGTGCCCCAAAATTCCGTGTTACCCGATCTCCATTCGCACCCAAAGTAAAGCCTACTGACGATACACCTGCCCCAGCAGCTGCTGCCACTCCAGCTGGTCCAACACCCACTTTAACTCCCAGTTCATCCCCGGCTCCAGCAGTTCAGGCACCTGCACCCACACCTGCTCCTGCGCCCGCTGCTGCTCCTGCCCCTGCTATCCCCAGCCCAGTACCTTCTGCTTCCCCACCGACACCAGGCACAGTTCCGTCTTTAACCCCATCTTTACCTGCCGTAGGAGCTACACCAGCTCCTGCTCCCATTCCAGCTGCACCTTCTCCCGGAGGAGCCCCTGGTCTTCCAACTCCAGTTCCTTCAGCAGCCCCTGCATTGGCTCCTGCAGGAGGTCCAAAACCTTCTCTCGAAGCTCCCAAAGGTGGTCCAACTTTAGCACCTCCTCCTGGCGGTGCTCCTGGCGCACCTGCTATGGGTACTCCTCCTGGTGTTCCGGCCATGGGTACTCCACCAGCTGGTGCTCCTCCCATGGGCTCGCCTGCAGGTGCTCCCCCATCATCCGCCGCCAAGCCGGGGGGACCAGAAAAGAAAAGCAAACCAAGCATCGTTTTTATGGTTTTGGACTTTCTTGTCTTTGGTGGAGCAGTTGCAGCACTCGTACTGTTGATGATAAAGGGATAATTTTAAATTCACTAATCTATAAATTGCATAATGAGCGAAATCATTAACTTAAATAAAGAAAGCTTTGATAAAGTAACCTCTTCAGGTACCAACACCCAAATTATTGATTTTTGGGCACCATGGTGTGGTCCGTGTAAGGCTCTTACTCCTGTTCTGGAGGAAGTCTCTCAAGAAATGGGTGATAAAGTTGAAATTTATAAAGTTAATGTCGATGACAACACTGATCTCGCTCAGGAACATGGAGTTCAGTCAATTCCAACCATGTTGGTTTACAAAAATGGCTCTCTTTCTGAAACAATCGTAGGTTTAAAAACCAAAGACGAACTTATCGATATTGTAAATTCCTGAATCCTACGGATTTTAATTACTTTCAGGCTGTTAAAGACCAGCCAACTAGTATTCCGTATACCAAAATTTTCAAAGATGTGCATGCTAGAAGTAAAGAAAAGTCTTTTGAGCTTTTAGCATTTATAAGTTTGTAAGTTAAAAATATTCCGAATGGAAGGAGCCACATAACTACTTCCATTTTTTCGTCAAACAAAGGACTAATAATCACAGGGATAAGAATACCAAGAGAGTAAAGAAGTATTCCAAATTTTTTGCCAAACATTACAATCGTGGTATTTTTTCCAGCCTCTTTATCGGTTTCCCAATCCCGGTAATTATTAACCACAAGAAGATTGTTAATTAAAAAACCGATTCCTAAAGGTATCGTCCAATTTGGGTTCCAGTTTTCTGATACATCAATCACTAAAATATAGTGAGTGGTCGAAACAGCTATCAAACCAAAAAAAAGAACTACAAAAATATCGCCTAATCCATTGTAAGCAAACGGAAGGGGTCCCCCCGTATAGGCGAGTGCACAAAGTACACTAGCAACTCCTATTAAAATAATAAATCGGTTAGCACCCGAATATTCCATCATGAATAATCCGATTACAAAAGCCAGAAGGAGTAAAAAAAAGGCAGTATTTCTTAAAGATTTTCCTTCAATTAGTCCTTTTTGAGATAACCTGAGTGGTCCTAGAACTCTATTATTGTCAGCTCCTTTCAAATGATCGGAATAATCATTATAAAAGTTTGTCGCAATCTGTATCAAAATTGCGAATAGGTAACATAAAATTGCCAAAAGAAAATTTAATTTATCGTATCCGACTTGTTCAATACATAGGCAAATCCCAATTGAAACAGGTATAATTGAAGCAACCAGAGTTTTTGGGCGGGTAGCAAGTAACCAAAAAAATAACTTCTGACCAACTGAACTATTTTTCACTTATCTAGTGATCGCCATAGGAAAAGTAAAATGAGTACGATACCTTTGAGAAATTCTCCTAAAACCATCATCTCCCTTTGATGGATCAGGTACTTTATAAGGCCATTGAATATCTACCTGTAATGCAAGAAAGCCATTACTTGGATGATGCCTGTGTTTGTGAAATTCATTAGTCTGGTTTTCATTTTCATCAGTCTTATAAAGGGGAAACTGAGTACATTTGATTAAAAAGTACCGTTCACCTTCAGGTATCCATTGACTTGAATATGGTTGTTCTGTTTCGCTACCCTTCATACCGGCTAGCGACAGAGGGACTCCGTTCGTAGAGACATTTAGTGGGACTACACTGCCTCCAGTTTCATTTCTCCAATTTGTTTGCATAGTTCCCTCAGTCAAACTCTTTGAATCATTCATCATCTGCTTATTAAATTCCACAACTTGCTCAAAAGCAACCCGATGGCCTTCCTTAGGAGCGACCAGCAGCAAGTTCCATCGTTGTTCGCCCATATCTTCAGGAGCAAAGGAGGAAATACCTTTTATACGATGTGTACCTCTTTCAACCATACTAAAACCCATTCTCTCAAGTTCAACCTGCACAGCATCAACCAATCCATAAGCAATATTTTGCTCACGAACTTTTCCAACTCCTTCCACACCCCAAGGCAAAAAACCAAGAAGACCACCTATAAGAAAGCCAAAAACAGCCAACGCTATAACAACTTCCAACAAAGTAAAACCGCCCGCATGTTTTCTTCTTTTTCTAACTTTCATTTAAACGAATTAAACTATTCAAAATCATCAAGTTCAAGAACAGCAAATCCACCGTATCTTCGAAGTAAGATTCCTGAAATCGCATCAGGATTATCAAAGCGCAGTGGCTTACCTTCCCCAGTCGGATTAGGAGCACCCACACTCAAAACAAGTCGAGGAGACTTTTGTGTACCACCTCCAGTTGAGTCAGGGAAAACCACATTTCCAACCTCATTAAAAGCAAGATATCTGAAACTGGTCTCCCCATTTAATTCTCTCTCTCCCTTAAAAGCATCTTTTAGTCTAAAATCTTCACCTGAATCACTCCATATTGTGTAAGCATCACTTCTCCAGTTTGAGGATGTCTCAGAATATCCATTATCATCGGGGACGAAATAAACTCCGTCAGCTAAGTATTTTCCCTCTCCCATGACCAACCATGTGACTTCACCATTAGTCGCACAAGTATCTTTTACCAAAAGCTCAATATACCTATGATACTTGTCTTCATCTTCTTCATTATTATTAACAATGAGTCTTGTTTCACTTGCTGATAAAGCTGCTCTTGAACGCGCTTGCTGGACAAGGCCAAGAAGTTCTCGCTGGGCAGCACCAAGTTCAGCCCCTCCTCCACCAAGTAAGGAAAAGCCGATTAAGCCCATCATCAAGCCCATCACAGCTAATACGATAAGTAATTCCAGTAATGTAAAACCAGACGAGATCTTACTTTTGATATGATGGACTGTTTTCAAAAATTTATTCTTCGCCAAGATATTTTAGAATATCCCAAGAAAAAACATTCTCAGATTCGGTTTCACCAGAATCATCATATAAAACATAAATTCCAACTTTTTCACGAATGACTGATATTTTCTCTGTTGCCTCATCTACAACTTCTTCATCGTATTCTTGTTTTAGTGCCGTGACGATTTCATCAACTGCACTAGTATCAAGTTTGATCAATCCATCTCCATCCTGATCCACAACAACTCGAATTTTTGTGCCTCCCCATTGATCAGCTAAATACCCATCAACACCAAATTCATCTTCAGAAAAAGAATGAAATTCCCTACCTTTTCGATTTTGTTTTCTTAATTCACTACCTTGCTCAATCGGCAACCATTCTAAAGTACTTGGATTCCACTGCATACCCTTTAAGGCAATAATAAAGGAATCATGATTTTCATCTTCAGAAAGCAAAACTGGTTTTCCTTCATCTTCCTCCAATAAAAATGGAGGAAAATATTTGTAGTGTTCTTTATATTGATACAATTGAGTGACCCATGAACGAAAAATTGACTGTGACTTTTTCACCTTCGAGCTTGTCAGCAAATCAAAGACTCTGGGACCAACCATACCCATTAAAATTCCAATCACGGCAATGACTACTAACAACTCAATAAGAGTAAAACCTTTTAGCTTTGAATTTTTAACTTTCATAATTTTAAAATTTGTTACCACTTACCAGGTTCAGTTGCCGGAATGTTATCCTCATCAATAACCTCTTTATTGGGAGTCGATGTTAGTTCCTGTTCAAAAACTGATGCTTGACCATCTGGTCCTTTAGAAAAAAGTAAAAAACCCCGATGACCATCTCTCCGAGGATACTCATAAATAAATGGCTCAAACCACGGATCCATAGGAAAAACTTCAGGGCCAGTCCCAGTGGAAAGTTCTTTATCACTCAATGTTGAGAGTTCATTTCGGTTTCCATTTTGAATACCTAAAGTGATTGAATCTCCGGGCAGAAAACTCTTACCTCGATCATCTTCTTCTATTTCATCACCCTCACTGTCAACAACTCCAGCTAAAGCACGATAAAGGAAAACTCCACGAGCAAATTCATCTTCTGAAGCTGCAATTTCTTCCGTTTTTGGATAAGTTCCCAATTCACTTTTATACTGTTCTAGAGCAAGTGTTAATGCCTCAATTTGACTGGCTGCCTGCTTCTCTTCCTGTGCACCAAGGAGGTAATTAGCACCCGTAAATGTAATACCGGCCAAAACACCTATAATTACTATAACGACAAGAAGTTCAACCAGTGTAAAACCGCATTTACTAATGCCATACATGTTCCTTGGATTATGCATCAAATATTTGTCATAAAACTCAATAAATTTGTCAACCTATCGTTACAAGTGCTCTTTCATACCACGGTCCATGACTTTCTTTAAATAATGGCTCATCTCAGGAAATTTCAAAAGAATAAGTACAAATCCATATGAAACTGCTCCCAATAAAATCATGACTGACAATCCCAAAATCTCATTAAATTTACTTTTACCAAAATAATCTCCCTGAAGAAAAAACAAGAGAACATAAAACATAACCAAAGAACCCAAAAGAATTGGAAGCATACTCAGCCCGTCACGGTTAAAAAATGAAATTTTTTCAATTTTTTTGAATTCGAATCCTAGATAAATGACCTGTACAAATGCCGAACAAACATTAGCCCAAGCAAGGCCATACATTCCATAATCCTGCATAAACCAAACACTCGTTATTACATTAACAATAAAGCTAATTATTGCTCCACGAAGTGGGATCTTCATATCCTTTGTTGAATGAAAAGCTTTAACTAAATAAGCAGCCGTTGCATACAAAGGAAGAGAGCAACTGGAAATTAAAAGTATTTCAGCTCCAACATCCACCTGACCGCTCCCAAAATGTCCCCATTGAAATAGAACACTCAAAATCATTTCAGACAAACAACCAAGTCCAACGGCAGCAGGTATTACAATTGATAGAGTTAGGCGTAAACCACGGCAAAAACACTTTTTGAAATCCTTACTAGTTTGAGATGTAAATGCTCGTGAAAGCTCCGGAAAAAAAACGGTTGATATCGAAATTGCAAAAACTCCAAGTGGAAGTTCAATTAAACGAGCAGATATAAATAAGTAGGAGAGTGCACCATCATCTTCTAGAGTATATGCTAGTAACCTAGAGATCATTATATTGATTTGTCCAACTGCTGCCCCAAAAATGCCAACAAAAAATAAACTTTTTATTTTTTCAGTTCCTGATGATGACAAAAAATTAAGTTTCCATCTCCATCGAAAACTTTTGGCTAACTGAAACCATGGAAGGATCATTTGTAAAATACCTCCAAATAAAACCGAAAAACATAACGCACTTGCTAATTCAAAATCTCGCCAACCCAGAAAAAAATAGAAAAACACAAGACAGCAAATCATTGAAAGATTTAATATAATCGGTGAAAAAGCCCCTGCGAAAAACTTTCCGTGTGCATTTAATGCACCTACCATGATTGCAGAGAGACAAATAAATAAAACATAAGCAAAAATGATTGAATTTAATCTAAGTCCATCTATCCATTTTTCATCCAAACCCATTTCATTCCTCGAAGATAGATAGTAAGAAATCAGACTTATTACCAATGCTATTAAAAGTAAGAAAACAAGTAATCTTGATAAAACTTGATTCAAAACCAAGTGTGCCTGCTGTATAGAATTATTTTTTTCAGTTTCGGAATAAACGGGGATAAAAGCGGAACTCAAAGTTCCTTCCCCAAGCATTCTCCTAAATAAATTTGGGAGTGTGAAAGCCAGAATAAAAGCAGCACCGACTGAGGAAACTCCAAAACACGAAAAAAATAAAATATCACGGAACAAACCAAAAAACCGAGACAATATGGTAAGTAAACTGACAAGAGAAATACTTTTTGTAAGATCCGTCATTTTCTACCTACAAAGGCATGCACTAAAATGAGACTTTCAAAGCTTCATGCCATTGAACTATCAAGTTGAGATAATAAATTCTTTGCTTCAAGTTCGGGATCTTCATGACTTTGATCCTGTGCAAGCTGGATGGTATGCTGAAGTGGTTTAATGGCTAAGGATTCCTGCTCATTCGCAATATAAGATTTTGCCAATAGCAAATATGCCATCATCCAATCT
>MDSZ01238961.1_pt1 | contig 11309 bp, 11 predicted proteins | sample 811201 | NCBI WGS metagenome assembly MDSZ01 (sample SAMN05326647, study PRJNA326480) | marine metagenome | isolation source: seawater | place: Indian Ocean: North | collected 2010 | reverse complement strand
GTAATTGCTAATTTGTTAAATTTTAAATATGTATCAAATAAAATTTTTAGATTCTCTTATTTTGGCTTTAGTGTATCTTTATTACTTCCATTATTACTATTTATGAGTAGAGGCTCTTTTGTTTCAGGTGTAATATTTTATGTTTTTTCTTTGTATTATTTCAGAAAATATTTTTTTAAAAATTTAAAAGTTTTAATACTTTTATTTATAATTTCTTTTATTTCATTTATTGTGTCCTTATATAACGTGAGTGATATTGATTTCTCATTTAATTGGGGTAATGAACCACCGCCATCTGTTATTGAAACTGTTGAAGAGGTGTCAAAAAAGAAAGAAACAAGGAAAGCATTTTTATCTTTATACATTCAAGACGGAAGGTTGATGTCAAAAGACAACACAACCAATTGGAGGCTTGATATTTGGCAAGACGTTTTCGAAGATCTAAATAATAAAAATCTTATTATTTATGGATATGGACACAATGAAATAATTCCTGTAATGACAGATCCTTCCGCTCCTGGAAGACTTGGTAGAGACGGGCTAAACGAAAACGTTCATAACTATTTTGTAAATATATTAGCTAGGGGTGGGCTATTTCAATTTGTTGCTTTCTTTGCCTTTTATATTTCTCTATTGCAAATATCAAAAAGAAAATTTGGCAGTTATGGAATTTTTCTATTCATGATTCCTATACTATTTAATTCAACACTTGATATGAGTATGGAAGGTGTGCAATATCCAGTTGTGTACTATATTTTTCTTGGATTCTTACTTTCTACAGAAGATAAATCAAATTTAATTAATTATGAAGATTAAAAAAACATGAAAGTAATATATTTATTATGTCAACTGCTTTAGTAACAGGAATCACAGGTCAAGACGGGTACTATCTGTCAAAATTGTTACTTGAAAAAGGCTACACTGTTCACGGCATAATAAGACGGTCTTCAACATTTAATACAGAGCGAATTGATGAATTAATTTCAAAGTATAGAGATCAAAATAAACTTATACTTCATTATTCAGATTTACTTGATCCTTCATCAATAAACACGCTAATTAACAATATTAAACCCGATGAAATTTATAATTTAGCTGCCCAATCACATGTTGCAGTATCTTTTGAAAACCCAATGTATACATCACAAACTGGAACTATTGGTCCATTATCAATGTTGGAAGCAATAAGATTTTCTGATAAAAAAATTAAATTTTATCAAGCATCATCTTCAGAAATGTATGGTGGAGGATTAAAAGAAAAATTAAATGAAAATTCGGAGTTTGATCCAAGAAGTCCATATGCTGTGTCAAAAGTATTTGCACATAATATCACGAAAGTTTATAGAGACTCTTATGGAATATTTGCTACAAATGGCATATTATTTAATCACGAGTCACCTATGAGGGGAGAAACATTCGTAACAAGAAAAATTACAAGAGCTATTGGAAGAATTGTTAATAACCTTCAGAGTAAAGTAACTCTAGGAAATTTAGAAGCCTCAAGAGACTGGGGTTTTGCAGGTGATTATGTTGAAGCAATGTGGTTAATGATGCAACAAGATAACCCTGATGACTGGGTAATAGCAACTGGCGAAACCCATACAGTTAGAGAGTTTGCAGAAGTGGCATTTAAAAAAGTTAATTTGAATTATGAAGACTATATTCAAATATCAGAAAAATATTTTCGTCCCAATGAAGTAGATTTCTTATTAGGCGATTCTTCAAAAGCAAAAGAAAAAATGAATTGGAAACCAAAGACTTCATTTAATGATTTAGTTGAGTTAATGGTGAACCACGATATTGAACTTGCAAAACAAGAAAAAATATTAATTGATGAAAAATTAATTTTACCTAGTTGGGAAAACCCAATTAGTTAAACTATATGTTTTCTAGATACCACTTATAAGTTTTTGAAATACCTTCTTCTAGGCTTGTTTTGCTAGTCCAACCAAGATCATTAATTTTTGATGAATCCAATAGTTTTCTTGGATTGCCATTAGGCATCGTAGTATCAAAATGAATAACTCCTTTAAATTCAATTATATCTTTTATCAGACTGCTTAAATTACTGATCGAAATTTCAACCCCGCTTCCAATATTTAGTAAGTCAATATCTATATCATTTTCAATGATAAATAATATTGCTTCTGATAAGTCATCTACATATAAAAACTCTCTTAGAGGACTGCCATCTCCCCAGACATTAAATTGTTTCTGATCATTTATTTTTGCCTCATGCATCCTTGATATTAAACCAGGAATTACATGACTATCTTTATAATCAAAAAAGTCATTTGGTCCATAAAGGTTTGTTGGCATTAAATTAATAATTTTATGCCCATGCTGTGTTGCAATTGATCTACCAAGTTCAATAGAAGTTAATTTTGCCATCGCATAAGGGGAGTTAGTTGGCTCTAGTTGTCCATCCATGAAACTAGATTCTTTAATTGGATTTTTTGCATTTAGTGGATAAATACAGCTACTACCAAGATTGATAACTTTTATATTAGGTTTGTCGATAATTGACTCCAAAATATTTATATTAATTTTTAAATTTTCAAGTATAAACTCTGTTCTTTTTGAATTATTAGCAAAAATACCACCAACTCTCGCAGCTGCATTAATGATTACATCCGGGTTAGTTACATTAATTTTATTTGAGGTTTCTTCATATGAAAATAAATTTGTATCATCTCTAGTTGAGGGAATAATAGTTATTTCTTTATTTTTATCTAGAACATTATTTAATGATTTACCAACTAAACCATTGCTGCCAAAAATTAAAACCTTAATAATCTTTCCTCAGTTTTGATTCAATATATACAATTGTATCTATCTACAAAACAATAATTCAAAATAATTAATTTATTTATTATTTAAAACGTCAAAGATAATTAGACTAAAAAATATGACTAGGCTTCCATATCTTGTAAACGTACCGCCTTTTTTAATCAGAGATCTTAATCAAAAAAATTTGTCACTATCAAAAAAAATATTTTTAATATTTTATGGAAAATTTATTGGTTTTTTTATAAATAGATTAAACGGAAAAAATTTTTGTTTATTTATCAATATTTTTTTTAACAAAGATGGAAAATTAATTTTTGAAAATGGTAGATATGTGAAAATAATAGAAAATAAAAATGTTGCAGTTTATCCAAACAAGAGAGTTCTTAGAGTAGTAAAAAATTTCAAATACCAGCTTGATTTACTTTATGACTCATATTTATTGAATTCTATTGATATTCAAAATGATGATGTGATAGTCGATTGCGGAGCGAATGTTGGTGAGTTATTTCTAGCTGTTAAAGAAAAAAATTTAGATGTTATTTATATGGGATTTGAACCTGATAAAGAAACGTATGAATGCCTAAAGCTAAATGTAAAAAACGAAAAAAATATTGTTCATAATATAGGACTGTCAAACATTGAAGGTTCAAATAATTTTTACATTGATAATGAAGGAGGAAACTCTTCCTTTGTCGATTTCGGCACTTCAGAATCAATTAAAGTTGACACAAAAACGCTTGATTCATATAATATCAAAAAAAATATTAAACTTTTCAAAATAGATGCCGAAGGATATGAACCAGAGGTATTATCAGGATCAAAAAATACTTTAAAAAAGACAAATTTTGTAAGTGTTGATTTTGGATCTGAGAGGGGAGCAAACCAAAATAATACAATGGTGGATGTAAATAATTTACTTTTACAAGTGGGATTTGAATTAATTGAGCTGAACGATTTCAGAATGATAGGCCTTTATAAAAATAAAAATTATGAAAATTAATTTAGATAGAAATTTAGAGGACTCAATTATTAACTTTTTAAAAAGTCTCGAAAAAAATAATTTCGAGTACTCTCCAGTTTTAAATGGTGTGACAAAATCAGGTATAGATTTAAATCTTGGTTTTAGTTGTTATGCATTAAAAAGTAAATATATCTTGAATTCCCTTGATGATAAGAATTTATCAGATTGGGTTCAATATTTAAACAACTATCAAATAAAGGAATCTGATTTTGGGGAGGGATCTTTTGTTGACAAGAAATATCTAGATTGTTTCAATAATGAAAATAAGATTAAATTTTTTTTAAAACAATCATTAAATAATTTAAAACTTGGAAATTATGAACTTAAGAAAAACATCTTAGAAAAATCAATTCGTGCTGAAACTAAACAAGCAATATCTACAATTCATCAAGTAAACTACAAAAATAAATTCGAATATTTAGATTTTCCAAAAAATAAACATGATATAAGTAAATTTATATCAGCTCTAAATTGGAACAAACCTTGGGATTCTGGTGCACAATTCTCAGCTTTATGTGTTTTTTCAAGAACACAACTCAAACATGAAGAATATGAGGTGGCAAAGGAACATCTTTTCAATTCGATAACAAAATATGTTGATAATGAATCTGGTGCATACTTTCAAGGCAATCAACCATCGAATCAAGAAGTCATTAATGGATTGATGAAAGTAATAACTGGTCTGGACTGGATTGATTGTAATATGCATCACCCAAAAAAAATTATAGATTTAGCTCTGTCAATTAATCCTCAATCTGAGGGTTGTGATATTGTAGATTTAGTTTATGTATTATATATGGCCTCTAAAAAGACAGATTATAAAAAGAATGAAATTGTTTTACTATTAGAAGATTTAACAAATATTATTTTTCAACACTTTATTCCAGAACAGGGGGCATTTTCCTATTTTTTAAACAAGTCTCAAACACATTACTACGGAGTGAAGGTTACAAAAGGTTTTAATGAAGCTGATTTACATGGAACATTACTTTTAACTTGGGCTTTATCAATGATTATAAATATTAATGAAAACGAAAATTTGAGTTGGAATATTCTTAAGCCTTAGAATGATAGATTATCTTTATTGTTTTGATAAAAATTATAATATTCAAGCTTATTGCTCATTGTTTTCATTGTTAGAGTGCTCTTCTGAAAAAATAAATGTTCATATATTACATAATGAGCCTGAATCCTTCAAAGAAATATATAATCTTGTAAATAATCACGATAAATTAAACAAGATTAAATTTTATGAATTTGATAATACTGGAATAAACTTTCCAAAACTTGATGAATCACATGTTTCAGAAGCAACTTACTATAGAATTTTTATTGAAAAATATTTACCTAGAAACTTAAAAAATATTGTTTACATTGATGCTGATATTATATGTCAAAATGATCCAACTTATCATATAAAAGAATCACTACAAGAGTTAGAAAATTCGGATTCAATCATTTCAGCAAGAACAGAACATTATAAAAATATAGAGAATCAAAATATTTATGAAAGATTATTGATGACTAATGAAAAATATTTTAATGCTGGAGTTATGTTAATAGATATCAATAAGTGGCGAGAGAATAACTTAACTCATGTTTTAATAAAAAAAATGAATGATATTGAAGAGCTAATTGAATTTTGGGACCAAGACATACTTAATCATTATTTCGATGGAAAATATAAAGAATTAAACAAGAATTTGAACTATAACCTTTATTTGACAGAAGAAAATTCAAAGTTGCAAGCTTCAAATAAATCACTAAATGAAATGATATTTTTACACTATTCAGGAAGCTACAAGCCTTGGACTGTCAGAGGTGTTTATAATAGGAAGTCAATTTTTTATCATTTAGTTTATAGAAAGCTATTTTCTGAAAAATTCCATATTACAACTACATGGCGGGCTGGATCATTACTTCAATTTTTTAAAGGTATTTTAAATTTAGACTTTCTATACCTAAAAAATAAAATTAGCTTCATTAAAATAACAATGAAAACCATTTTCAAAAAATATGAAAATTAATAATAAATACATTTCTGAAGATGATTTAATTACAAGTTACAATGTTGCTAGAAAATGCAACAAAGTTTTTGTAGAAGCTGTAACCCATGATCAATTCGAAAATATTAAAAATGAACATAGCAAAATTATATCTAAAAATGATATCCTCATTGTTTATAAAAATACAAGATTAGAAATTTGCGAAAACGATGTAATTTTTTGTCATAGTAATTTCATTCATGAACTTTTCTTTCTTTTAAAAAATATAGATAACTTAAAGAATATTAAACTCGTGACCTCTCAGTCAGACGTTAAAATTACTAAACAACTATTTAAAACAAAACCAAAGTGCATATCTGAGTGGTATGGAATAAATATTGACTATGAACACGAAAAATTATTTCCTATTCCATTAGGAATAGCAAATAATTACTCACCTAAAAATTTAACTTATAGTAATTTTTTGGCCAAGGAAAAAGTTTCACCTAAATTAAAAAAAATTTATTGCAACTACAATCCAAATACTAATAATTATGAAAGAAAAAATATCAAGGATAAATTTCTATCAAATGATTTATTATTTTTTGATGAGCCAAATCTATCTTTCGAGCAGTATTCCTCTAGATTGAGGGAATATGAATTTGTCTTGTGTCCTTGGGGAAATGGATTTGATACTCATAGATTTTGGGAAACTTTATACTCCGGCTCAATTCCCGTTACTAAAGTTCACCACACTTATAGTTTTATTCCTTCTTCAAATGCTTTATTTATTGACAGTTACGACGATATTAATGAAAATTTACTTAATGAATTTTTGCAAAATTATCAGCAGATTGATCCAAATTTATTGACTGTTTCTTTTTGGATTGATTTAATGAACAAATCACATGTGGATTCACATGAATCTAAGGTCGTTTTTGAACAAAAATTTATCACAACATACAGGATTTATGAACAACTAATATTTTTTAAATCAGCAAGTTATTTAAAAAAACTAAAATATTATTTTTCCAAAATACCTAAATTGTTTAGAAAATTTCAGTAATTTCTACCATCTCCATGGCTTCCGTCATAATAAAATAAAGGCTTATCAAGATAAATTAAATCAGTAAGTTTTAATAAAGACAACCAGCAATCATAATCTCCTTCACCATTAGGCAAACCCCTAAATCCTCCAATATTATTAAATAACTCTTTTTCAACCATTACGCTCGATGTGATAATACAGTTGTGAATTGAAATAAATTTAAAATTCCAAACTTTAGGGTATTGAAATTTTTTATAGTATTCAGTTTTTTTATATCTTTTCTTTATTTTTTTATAAAATCTTTCTGAATTATAAAGTGGATATAAGTTATTTGAATTAAAAATGCCTTCACCGAAATATCCCTCTGTGGATGAAAATTTATATTTACTGTTTTCAAGTAACTCTACCTGTAATGACAATTTTTCCTCCATCCAAATGTCATCATCATCGAGAAAAGCAAGATATTTTCCATCGGCAATTTCTACTCCTTTATTTCTTACTGCGTCTGTAGGAAATCCGTATATATTTTTTAATCCTGGATTAAGATTTATTTGCTTTACTTCTGATGGGAATTTCTGTTCGTAGTATTCTTTCTGATCCGATCCATCGTTTACTATAATTATTTCAAAATTTTTGTAATCTTGTTTTAAGACGCTTTCTACAGCATTAATTAGGTAATTATATCTATTGTATGATGGGATAATTACACTTATTAGTGGATCTGACATATTTAAATTATAACTAATTATTCACTATCAAGAATCTCGATTATTTTATCTTTACAACCTTCAAGATAATTTTCTTGCTCAATCATAAAAATATTTTTTATTCCCTGATTCTCTAGATGCTTAAAGTCGATATCATTTTTAACAAAAAATAATTGAATATTATCTTTCAATTTTATTAACAATTCATTGTTGGCATATTTGTCATCAATTGAAAATGATGCAACAAATTTTATTTTATCTAAGTATTTTTTTGGAAATTTCTTAATAGAACTAAAATCTAATAACCACACCAATGAAGCATTGATAAGAGTGTTTGTTGAAATATCATTAAATTTTTCATACCAGTCTTTTCTTAACTGATCATTTATCGAATCTAACTTCACAGGGGATAAATATATTTTATCCGGATCTTGATGAACAATTATTCCAAATAGCTCATGTGATGAAGGAATCTTTTTTACAATATCGTGTTTGTATGCAATTAATGTAAGTAATGATTGATCTTGTCTATGGTTTTTTCGACTGCTGCCTTTTGGTGAGATTAAATCCTTATTTTTTGATTTTTCAGCCCATTCGTTAACTATTTCGACAGCCAGTTTATTTTCGGCATTAAAACCAATCATTCCAGATGCAAGATTTTTTCTATTTATTAAAGTTTTATCAAAACCAAAATTTTCTATTGTTCTTTTATGAGTCCAATCTTTTATTTTTCCCGGACTTGATGGAATATAAATTCCTACTGATGTTAAAACTATTTTCAATAATCTCAGTTTTTTCGTTATTTTATCACCAGCATCTAGCCAAATTACTGAACCTGAATATTTATCTAGTGTTTCTTTTACTATTGCGCTTTTCCACGCATATGATCCTAACTTATTATCTCCATTTGATCTTTCTTTGTAAAAAGGGGGATATTTACTAAAATCAAATTTTTCGTATACAAAGCTAATTTTCATACTCAATAATTCTTTTATTTGATTTTCTCGAAGACCTAAATCATAAATCACAAGATTTATATTTTCTTCATATTTATTGATGGAGTTGATAAGGTTTATAAGACTTTTAAAATGTGTAAAATCTGCCCCAGTCACAATAGTGATATTTGTTGAATCAATTTTTTTGTATTTAATTAAGTTTTTAGAAACATAAAAGGTTATTTTCAATAAATCAAAAAGAACAAAATAATAATTGACAAGTAGACTTTTAATTTTTTTAGCTCTGTGTCTGATCATTTTTTATTTTAATCCAGCTTGTTTCTGCTAAGTCAGTATATTTCTGATTTCTAAACCACGGATCAGCGATAATTATTTTTGATAATTTATTGTTTCTAATTATGGCAGCCATTAATGAAAATGTACTGTTTCCAACAATAAAGTTTTCAAATTTTATCATTTCAGAAAAATGTTCTACAGTTTTGTCTGTATTAACTTCTTGCCAAAATATTTTATCAGTGTCATCAAATATTGATTGTGACTCTACCCACTCAATATCATCCGTAAAAATACTATATCTAAAATCATCTATATTTTTTTTACAAAACAGAATAGCCTCTTTGTAAAAATTAATAGATAAAGCCTCATCCATTTCAATGTAATCAGTTCTTCTAATATGTAGTGCCGTAGAGCCTTTTACAGGCTGAGATGACAACGCTTGCTTTATACTTTTCTCATTTTCTAATGCTTTGACTAAAAAATTTTTACTTTCTGAAATGAATTCTGATTTTTGCCAATATCCGTAATACTGATTTACCAGATGTAAATTATTTAACTCAAACGTATCTTGATTTGCATATCCGAATATTTTTTTACCTGTAATTTTATTTAAAAATGTAGATATTTTTAATTTTTCTATTAATTTTAAAAATTTGTATAAAACATAATTTATCTCTTCAAACCCAAAATAATACAAAGGAAATGCTAAATTTCTTCTGGCTATTACTGGATTTTTTTCATTATTTACTTTATCTAATATGTTTGTACTAATTAATACTCGAACATTATTTTTTTTGAGGTAATTCGCAAATGCCAATTGAAATAGTTGATTACCAAGTCCTCCTAAAATTTCAACTATTGCAATTTTTTTCATTATTTAAAAAATATTAATGAATTTAAAAGTATTTTCACTAATTAAAATAAAATAAGGATTATCAGAGGAAAAAATTGAATTATATTCTTTTTAATTTAGGAAAAATTCCTGATTATTTTAAAGAAACCGTTAATACGATACTTTCAGTCGATAAAAATGCAAATGTATATGTCGGATGTAATGAAAACATTGACCTTCAAAATTGTAACGTTCTAAATATAAATGAATTCAACTCAACTGAAAGTAACTATCTTGACAAGAATAATTTTTACAAGGGAACAAACTATGAGTCAAACCCTCTGTGGTTAACTTCTTTAAAAAGAATATTCTACCTAAATCTAATTGCCGAGAATTATAATTTAAAGAATTTCGTACATTTTGATAATGATGTTCTAATCTATGAGCCTTTTGAAAAGATTTCTGATTGTTTTGTTGATAATAAGATCAATATCACCAGACATACAATAAACCAATTAATCTTTGGCTACTCATTTTTTCCAGATATTTCTCTTTCAAGAAAGTTATCATCAGAAATTTATAAAATTTTAGTAAATATCGATGAGCATATAATCGCAAATAATAATGTTCCATTAAACGAAATGGATATGCTAGGAATAATCTATAAATTTGATAAAAATTTTTTTAATCCATTACCTACGCTACCTTATGATAATTCAAATTTTATTTTTGATCCTGCATCATATGGGCAATATATTGGAGGAACCCATCAAAAACCGAGAAGATTTTATCATAACCGAATTAAGGAAAGCCATCATATTGTTGGTGCTGAAATAATTTCTAAACGAATAAAACCTAATTTCAAAAACAATTTACCAACTATTCAATATGATGGAAAGGTTAAAAAAATTGTCAATTTACACATCCATTCAAAACAATTAAAAAAATATTTACCTAAAAATTACAAAAATTATACAAAGTAGAGAATAGTGATATATTTTATAAGTTTTGCAACTGATGAAAAATACAAAAAACTTTCTATGGACGTTTTGAGTGATTTAAACAAAATTTATCCAAATTCAGAATTAAAAATATTTTCTAAAGAGGATTTAACACCAGAACTAATTGAATATTGTGAAAGATATGAACATGGATATGGATATTTTATTTGGAAACCATTTTTGATTAGAAAGATAATTAATGACATAGCGGAAAACGATATCATTTTCTATATTGATGGCAGAACAGGATTAACTAAGAAAACTATATTTAAAATAAGAAATAAATTATTTAAGATTTCATGGATTAATAAATTTTTAAATTTGGAAGAATTTGACATGGCAGTTTGGAGAATGGCCCATAATATTGAAGACAACTGGACAACAGGAGACTTACTTAGCTTATTTGATGTAATAGAAAATAAAGCAATTACTGATTCAGGGCAGTTCTCAGCAACATTTTTTGGAATTAGAGTTAATCCTAAAACTAAAGCTTTTATTAATAATTGGTATGAAATTATGTCTAAAAATTTAGACTTTTCTAGGGATGAACCTAGTTCAATAAATAATTCAAAATCATTTATACAAAATCGATACGATCAAAGCTTTTTGTCAATATTATTGAAACAAAATTCTTTAAATCTTAATATCTTAGAATTGACTAATGAAGAAATATTTAAAAAACAAACCTTAATT
>MDSZ01133064.1_pt1 | contig 11309 bp, 8 predicted proteins | sample 811201 | NCBI WGS metagenome assembly MDSZ01 (sample SAMN05326647, study PRJNA326480) | marine metagenome | isolation source: seawater | place: Indian Ocean: North | collected 2010 | reverse complement strand
TTGAAATACGATTACGCAATCTTACAATACTAAACTACATTATTTAAGATTAATATTAAATTCCCTACTAACTATTTTCGGATAGATAGCAGGGAATTTTTTATTTAAGAGGTTTTTTAATAAATGTTATATTTATGTATATAGAGATATGTACTTGGTTTTAAATAATTGTTATACAGGAGATTAAACAATGGCTGAAAACAAAAATACACAAGCAACAGCAACAGAAGAACCAAAATCTACTTTTCCTACGGAGATTGTTGATTTGCCTTCAAAAGGATTCTTTTATCCGAAGGACAATCCATTATCATCAGGTCAAGTTGAGATTAAATATATGACTGCAAAAGAAGAAGATATTCTTACTTCTACTAACTTAATTAAGAAAGGTATCGTTTTAGATAAACTATTACAATCATTGTTAGTAACTAAAATAGATTACAATACTTTATTAGTTGGTGATAAGAATGCACTTATGATAGCAGCTCGTATTCTTGGTTATGGTAAGGACTACAAAATAAATGTTAGTTGTCCTGCCTGTAATGCAAAAAATGAAGATAACATCGATTTAACACAACTTCAACATAAAGAAATTGATTTTTCTAAACATACGGAAGGTGTTAATGAATTTGACTTTACATTACCTGCATCTAATCGTCATATTAAATATAAACTATTAGATAGTAGAGATGATTTAGCTATTACAGCTGAAATCAAGAGTTTAAAGAAATTCAATAAAGATGTAGATTCAGAAATTACAACTCGTTTAAAGCATGTTGTAACAGCAATAGATGGTGAAACAGACAAGGGTAAAATAAGAAAATTCATTGATGAAGAATTTCTATCAAGAGATTCATTAGCATTTCGTAATCATTTATCAGAATTTACCGCTGATGTAGATATGAATTACTACTTTTCTTGTTCAGAATGTGGACACGAAAAGACAATGCCAATTCCAATGACAGTTGAATTTTTTTGGCCTGCCGGCGTCCAGTAGGCCGGCTATTCACGAAGAAATATTCGCTCTGTTATATTATGGAAATGGTGGGTTTACTCACAACGAAGTCTATAATATGCCAATTTACCTTCGTAGGTTTAATATTAAGTTACTGGAAAAAACTATTAAACAACAAAACGAAAGTCAGCAAAAAAGTGCCTCAAAATCACAAGGAATATCTCGTCCTAATATAAGATAAGTTCTACATACTTTTTTGGTCTCCTTATATTTATATATGAATAAGTATAACTACCAGAGGAGTGCTACAATGAAACAAAGTTTAACAGAAAATTTGTTTGGTAAAATAATGGGTAAAATCTTACAACGAAAGGCAAAAAAAGTTGTAAAGTTATTATCAAAGGACCCAGCACTGGCAAGACAAGTTCAAAAGACAAATAAGGCTGTAGAAGATTTAGAAAAAGCTTTAAAGAAAGCACAAATATCTTCTGATGAATTATTGAAACAACGAGGACTAAAGTAAAATGCCAGTTAATCCAACAAATAAAGACGCAAAAGATAGGTTAAAAACCGAAAAACAGATTACCAACGAACAATCTAAACAGAAAAATATTGCCAGTGATTTCAGAAATATACAGAATGAAATAAAAGATTCTATTCATAATATGACTTTATCACAACAAACTTTTTTTAGATCAACTGTTGGGTCAAAGGATGTCGTACAACAAATCAATAAACAAATGAAATTGGCTTCAACAGCTACAAAATCAGAAGCAGACGCACGAAATAATATTATTGGTATGATGAAGGATAGTCTAAAGTTGGGTGCAGATTCATTAACAGATATGTCTAAACACGAAGAACTTTCTCAAATGATAGCAAAGGCAGAACAAGAAAAAATTAGAATTACAAGTCAATTTAGAGGACGAAATTTACAGGTTGGTCAAGATTTACAGAATAATTTAGATTTACTTATATCACAACTTAATGTTTCAAAGGAATATGCACTTGAACAAAAAAGGATACAAGAATTAACATCTTCTGGAACTAATATGTTAATGGGTATGTTTGATAGTCTTAAAGGTAAGATTGAGAGTATGCCAGGTGGTGATGTTATATCAAAAGCATTACAACTTGATGTTATTGGTAATGATTTAAAAAATCAAATAGGTGATAATCTAAAAACTATGTTAGACCCTAAAAATATGGACCCAGACAAATTTGTTAAAGGATTTCAGAATATAGGTAAGGCAGGAACATCAGCGTTTGGTGAAATTGGTAAAGCTATGTGGAAAGTAATGGCACAAATAGCTTCTACTGGTATAGGTGCGTTGGTAATAGCAATATCAGTAGCAGTAGTTGCTTTAGCAGCAGCCACATCAGCGGCAGTATCACGATTTAAAGAACTTGATAAAGCGGCCGAAGATTTTAGAAAAGAAACTGGAATGATGAAAAGTCAGACAGAGGGATTAGATAATGTATTATTGGCTGTAAATGAAAATTATCGTTCTATGGGTGTAACAATAGAACAAGCGGGTGGGGCAGCAAAAGCACTTCACGAAGAATTTGGTAGAATGAAAGAGATATCAGAAGATACTGTTGGAGCAATCGCATTAATGTCAACAAACTTTGGAATAGCAGAAAAAGATTCAGCAGGAGCTATGAGAAATATAATGAATATGAGTGGTGTTTCTTCTGAAGTAGCACTTAATTTACAGGCAGGAGCAATTCACTTATCTGAAGCTGCTGGTGTCGCACCTGCCGAAGTAATGGCTGATATAGCAAAAAGTGCTGGAGCAGCTTCTAAATATTTTGGTGGTAATACAAAAGAAATGATTAAAACTGCAATTTACGCTAGAAGACTTGGACTTGAAATGAGTGATATGACTAATATGGCTGATAATCTATTAGATTTTGAAAATTCAATTCAATCTCAAATGGAAGCAAGTGTATTATTAGGAAGACAATTAAATTTTGATAAAGCTAGACAATTAGCACTTGAAGGTGATTTAAAAGGAGCAGCAGATGAAGTATTAAAACAAGTAGGAACTGCAGCAGATTTCAATAAACTTAATGTAATACAGAAAAAAGCAGTTGCTAAAGCAGCTGGTTTAGAAGTTGCACAATTAGAACAAGCTTTAATTAGAAAAGAAGAAATGGCTATGTTATCTCGTGAAGAAAAGATGGAGATAGCCAGAAGAGAAAAATTATTAGGTAATTTAAATAAAAAGACACGAGAAAATGTTCTTATGCAAAAAGAAATGCAAGGACTTGGACAAATGATGTCTGCATTTTGGGGTAAGATATCAGAGATGTTAGGGAATATGTTATTACCAACTATACAGAAGATTTCAGGTTGGATGGCTGATATATTAGAAGATACTGAAGGAACTGGTGGTTTCTTTAAATTTATACAAAATATATTAAATCCAATAGCAGCAACTCTTTCTCTAATGGTTTCATTTATATTTAGATTTTTCCAAGCTGCTATGACAATGGGAAAACCTGTAATGAAATTTATAGGTGGTATTACAGATGCACTTAAAAGTCTTGGACAATTATTAATTGGAATATTTACTGCTGATTTTGATTTAATTAAGAGTGCCTTTTCTGGATTTGTAGGTGGAATAAAAGATGCGTTTATGGCAATACCAGAGTTTATTGCAAGTATATTTAAGGGAATTTGGAATCTTGTCGTGAATATATTTTCTGATATTGTTGATTTCATTGGTAATATATTTGGAGTTGAAAATCTTGGAACAACAGTTTTAAATGCACTTAAATGGCCATTTGAGAAAGTATGGGATATTGTAACTTGGCCATTCAAAATGGTATGGAGTTTCTTAAAATCAATCCCAGTTATAGGTAAATTATTTGGTGGAAATGATGGTGGAAACACAGGAGGATTTTTATCAATACTTAAAAAACCATTTCAAATGGTATGGGATATAATAACTTGGCCATTCGAGATGGTATGGAGTTTCTTAAAGAAGATACCATTGATAGGCAGATTATTTAAAGGTGGTGATGATGGTAATGAAGGTGGATTTGTATCAGCTCTAACAGCACCTTTTAAAATGGTATGGAATGTAATAACTTGGCCATTCAGAAAAGTTTGGGATTTTCTAAAATCAATTCCAGTAATCGGAAGATTATTTGGGGGAAGTGATAGTGGCGATGGTGGAGGAATTATAGATACTATTACAGGAGCATTTAGTGGAGTATGGGATGCGATTACTTGGCCATTTAGAAAAGTATGGGATTGGTTAAAAAGTATTCCTATTATAGGCAGATTATTTGGTGGTTCTAATGATGGAGAAGGTGGTGGAGGAATCACTGGTATAATAGGAGGAGCACTTTCTGGAATAGCTGGATTAGCAAGTGGAGCACTTGGTGTAATTGGTGATGTTGCTGGAGCAGCTTGGGATGGTGTTAAAAATCTTGGTGGTAGTATTGTAAGTGGAGCAAAAAATTTAGCAACTGGAGCTTGGGAAGGAATTAAAAATGTTGGTAGTGGATTAAAAAACGCAGCAAGTAACGCTTGGGGAGCAGTTAAAGGATTTTTCGGTGGTGGTAAAGAGTTAGCATCAGAGGTTATGGAAAGTTTACCATTTACAGATATAGGTAGTAAGTTAGGTGGTGTAGTTCAAGGACTTGGTAGTAATGTCGCTGAAATGATGAGTAGTAACTTTACTGGTGAGAAGTTTCAAGGATTACTTAAATCTGTTCAAAGTGGTGTTGGTAATGTAATGGAAACATTGGGAGAAATCAATCCTGTTAAAGCTGTAGGAGGAGCTTTAAGTGATGCTTGGAATTGGTTAACTGGTAAAGATGAAAGTGGTGCTGATAATACACAAGAACCAAAATCACCAGAAGAATTAAATAAAGAAATTTTAGATAGATTAGATATGTTAATCGCCGCTGTTAGAGAAAGTGGTGGTGATATCGTATTAGATGGTAAGAAAGTTGGGAAACAAATAGCAAATACATCAACTTCACCCGTAAGAGGTTAAGTAAGGAGAAAATAAATGTCATTAGAAGAAAAAGTAAGTAGATATGGAACAGGAGCGGGAACAAACACAAGCACTATTTCAGGTCGTCTTGAAACTTTGGCAAGAGAAGTAAAAAATCTTGTTACTATACAAGGTAGATTGGAAGGAACTGCGAGAACAGTAGAAAACCTTTCTCAAATATCAGGAAAACTTGAAACAATAGCAAGAGAAGTTAAAGCACTTGGTTCACCATCTGGAAGACACGAAGATAGTGGACTTAATGTTACACCTAAATCACCATTAGCTAAGTAGGAGATACTAAATGGCTTTAGTAGATATGAAAAGTAATCTTGCTATAAATGCAGGAACACCTATTGGTAGTCCAGAGGGAAGGCACGACCCAGACCCAGATTTGGCAACATCTACATTAGATGATATAAAAAAACCAAGTGGATTAAACAAAAGTGATGATATATTTAAAGGTGCTCTTAACTTTATGATAAATCGCACTAATCCAGGAGGAAGATTTTATAGAATAGAACCACCAGGACCATCATTAGAACCAAATGAATCAAGGTCAAAACTTGATTTGGCAGTAGCTTATGCCAAAACAAAAGGTATGGACTATTTAATTCAGAAAGTTAAAAATATACCAAATCCAGCTTCAAGATATCTCTCTGATGAAAAATGGAGTGGATTTCTTACGAATCTTGGAACAACTGCTAGAGGTGAACAGGAAGAAAAGGGTGTTTTAAAATTATACAATGACGGTGTAAGTCAATTTGATAGACCAGAAGTAGGAGATTATACTTCAAACTTCTTTACATATCAATCACCTACTGGTGAATTATGGCCATCAAGTCAAGCTTCAATAGGTGGTAAATTATTACCACAGGCAATATTAAGTGGAGTATTAGCAGATACAAATTTATTTATAACAGATTATTTTGATAATACTCACGCTTTTGGATTTACAAAGAATATGACAGAAACTCGTTTTAAAGGAGTTGGTGCAACATATGACCCACAGAACGAAAGAAATAAAAATTTATCAAAAGTAAAAACAACTACTGCAATGGTTAGTAATCTATTAAATGTTGGTGGGTTTATTAAAGATTTTATGGGTAATATGAGAAACTCACCAAGTAAGTCAAATTATAAAGGTGTAGATGAAGATGCTATGACATATACACCAGTTAAAGGAGCAGGGTATTTACATCCAACACCTGATTATTTAAATCCAACAAAGGCTTTTGAAAGTGAAGTATTAAAACAGGCAGGTTTTCTACCACAATTTAAATTTGGAGTAAATGCAAGTAATTATAAAGATGATTCCAAACCAATAACAGATAGTGACCCAGCAGGAATAGAAAGTAAATGGTTTTCAGGACCTCCTAAATCACCTGATAAATGGAATGGATTTAAAAAGAATTGGAAAGATGGTGATAAAGAATCTGCATTAGAATTTATATGGGGTGGTTCAAGTTTATATCAAGATTCAGAACAAGAAAATAGAGTAGATGCATTAAATACTAATTTACCAGATGGAAATCTACAAGGTAAATGGGATACAGACAAATCAGGACTTTATTCATTTAATCCACAAGTTAGAACTGACCAATGGTGGGGACAAGGAAAAGATTTAAGTTGGATACCACTTACAGGAGATGATTCACAAGATAAGTGGGATGAAATTGGAGAGAGATTTTTAAGTGGTCCAAGAGCAATGCAAAGAGCTGGAGAAAGAATAGCTGAATTTTCTAAATCACCTAACTTTCTTATATTTGAAGGAAAACAACTTGCATTAAATGCTCTTAATTCAACTAATGAAACAAGAATTTATAATCCATTGTCATTATCAAGTGCATTTTCAAGTGGATTGAGAATACAACGACATTTGGGTGGAACTTATGAAACCATTCTTGGTTCATCTTTTGCACCAGAAGGAAGAGTTAAAGAACAATCTGGATATAGAGGTGGAACTACATATAAACAACCTGATATAAAGAAAGTCGATCCAAATAGATTTGCAACAGGATTTATGGGAGTAAATAAACTTGCACAACTTGGAGCACAAGCTCTTGGTAGAATGGCATCAGGAACTGATAAACTTAAATATACACAAGATGTTACTCTTTCAAAAGATGGAATTAAATACGAGAATACTTTAACACCAAAAAAACCTTATTTAGATTCAGTAGCTCATAAAGATAGATTGAGTGAAAAAACACTTGACCCTAATAAAGAAGGGGGAATGCCAAAACATTTATTGGTTCAAGTTAATAGAAATTTAACATTTAGAAAAGACGGAAAGATTAAACAAACAGCCAAGTCAGCTATAGAAACAATTTATGAAAAATATCAAAGTAGCCCATCAGAAATATCAAAAGGACATAGTGGTTATGGTGGTACTACTCCAGGTTCAGTAATGTCTGAAGGTAAAGATAAGGATACTTCTAAAAGTTATGCGACATTAGACCCAATTAAAAAAGATTTTAAACCTACAAATGATGGTGAACCTTCAATGCCAGAAGGTGGATATGAAAAAGAAGGATTGATAAAAGGTGGTCATAAACAAGATCAACCTCAAAAATATAAAACAAATATGAGAATAGATGGTGGAAGAGGTTTTTCTTCTGCTGTTTCTACTGGTGGTGATAGATCAGATTGGACAAAATCAGGTGAAAAAGATTCAAGAGGTAATGAAACAAAAGATGAGATAAATGTAATTCCATATGGAGAACCTGGAAAAACGCCTTGGGAAAATAAAGATTTTGTTCCACTTAAATTTTTAGATATGTATAATGAGAAACAAATAGTATTTAGAGCATCATTTAAATCATTAACCGAATCAGTAACTCCTGACTGGCAATCTCTTGATTATATTGGAAGGCCAGATCAAATGCATGTTTACAAAGGACTTTCAAGAGATTTAAATATGAATTTTATTATTTATCCATATACTTATAAAGAGTTTAAGGTATTATGGGCAAAATTAAATTATTTAGTAGGATTAGCAATGCCAAGTTATGAGAAATTAGATGGTGGTGGTGAAAGAATGGTAGCACCATTTATTAAATTAACGGTTGGTGATTTATATAAAAAATGTCCAGGATATCTAAAATCATTCAATGTTGATTACGATATGGCAGCAACTTGGGAAATAAATAATGGTGAAAGATTACCAAAGAAAATATCAGTAACTTGTGACTTTGTTTATATTGGTAATGAACAACCAAAAATTGATGGTAATAATTATGGTTTTGATGCTGAAAAATTTAATCAGAATAAATTATAGGAATAAAAAATGGCAAAAAGATATGAATATACAAGAATAGCAAGAAATAAATTTGGAGATCAAGTTTATAAGACAACTATGTATCCTACTATCAGAAGAAAGAATGATGATATTTTTATTCGTTCAAAGATAGGTGATAGATTAGATACACTTGCAAATAAATATTATAAAAATTCTGGATTATGGTGGATAATAGCACAGGCAAATCAAATTGGTAAAGGAACATTGGTTATAGAACCTGGAATACAATTACGAATACCTACTGATATATCAGATGTTATGAGTGAATTAGAAGCAGAAAATAAATAGAGGTTACATATAATGGGAGTATTTTTAAGTGAAGTCCATAGTAAGATAAAAAAAGAACTCGAAAAAAGAATGGATGTTACCAAACGAGATCTTAAAGGTATTTATGCTCGTTCTGTATGGATGAGAGCTTGGTCACCTTCCGATAAAAAAACTATAATGTGTGGTGGTTTATTGGATGGTACTAAAACTAGATCTGGATTCGATAAAATTTATTCACCAAAAAATGAAGAAGCGGAAAAACCAAGTTTTTTACCAACACCAGGTGTTACTAATATTTCAGTTGATTATAAAGGAGATTTTGGTTCTCTTCGTGAATGTACTATTAAATGGGTATGTTGGAGTTTTGAAGATTTAGATAAAATGACACCATTATTTCTAACAGCGGGAAAATCAGTTGTAGTTGAATGGGGTTGGAGTACAGGAGATAAGGAACAAACAGTTGGACTTGACCCAAGTCAGGTATGTGATATTTATAAAGACGCTGGAATGATTCGTAAAAAAGTTATAGAATCTGGTGGTAATTTTGATGCAATGCTTGGACTCGTTACTCATTGGGATTGGAAACTTCGTGATGATGGTGGTATTGATGTTACTACTAAACTTACTTCACACGGAACTGGATTATTAGACGAAGAAGTTAAGCCTGCAGACGGACAGAAAGATGGTGATAGAGAAAAAATGTTTGAGTTTGTAAAGGCATTATACACAAGAATTAAGAATGATTATGGAGATGAATATAAAGGAGATGATGGTTCAGCAGCTCAATATGTATCTGATGAAGAGGCATATGTTAGTTGGGGATTCATTGAAGACGAGATAATTACAAAACATACTACATTTGAAACAGCGGCTGGTGTTAAGATGCCAGTTATGAAAAGTGTTTCATATGATAACGATGGTAAGGAAGATGGTCCAACTTTAATTTATAGACCACCAAAATTAGAAAATCTTAAAGGTGATATATTAAAGATAGATGCTGGTGGTCCATTTGAATCATTTAGTTCAAAAAAGAATGATGGAGCTCCATTAAGATTTTTAGTATTAAATGTTAAAATTGTTCAAGAAGCATTTGAAATAGCAAATACTTTACAAGATGCACTTGAAAAATTATTTACGGATATGAATGATGCGGCATGTGATGTATGGGATTTTAGAATTGTTTCTCACGAAGAAAAACCTGGTGAGATGGGAGTAATTGATGCCAATTGGGGAGAAAATACAGTATCAAAAATGAAAGATAAGGCATTTATATTTCCAACTTGGAGAAGAGATAGTATAGTTAGGAGTCAGACAATGGACGCTTCTATTCCAGATGCATTGGCAACAACAATTGTATATGGTGCAAATCAACCAAAAGATGATAAGGCAGACGCACCAAATAAAAGTGGACAAGAAGCAGCCAAAAAGTTATCAAAAAAAGATCCAAAGGACCCTTGTCTTAATAAACCAAAAAGAGCACCAGAAGCGAAAGAAAGAGATAATGCAGAATCATCTGATTATGGTTCATCTTCTACTGATTCACAGATAGGTGTTTCTGAAGCTACTGGAAAGGATAGGGTTCAAGATGCAGATGCGACAGAAGAAACAAAATTATCAGACGAACAAGCAAAATTATGTAAAGATATTCAGAAAGAAAAGGCGGAAAAAGTTCCATTTGTATATCCAATTAATTTAGAACTTACGACAGATGGAATTGCTGGTATAATTTGGGGTAATACAATTCATACTGCATTTATACCAAAGATTTATAAAGATAATGTTGTATTTCAAGTAACGACAGTTCAACACGAAATTAATACGGGTGATTGGGAAACTACCATTTCAACTGTATGTAGAATAGCGCCACCTAAAGGATAATAAAATGGCTAAACCAAATTCATATAGAAAAGTAAGTGAATCTACATTAAAACGATGTAATACTTGTAAACATTTTACAAAATTAACAAGTTGGTGTAATCGTTGGAATTTTGTTGCAAAAGAACTTTATGTATGTGGTAAGTGGACAAAAGCATCAGGTGATATGGAAGAAGAAAGTGATTTAAAGAAAAGATATAAAGTAGCAGCTGGAGAAAAACTTATAGTTAGAGAAGAAAATTATGCAAAACCTATATTTAAAGAACCAAAGAGTGATGATTATGAACAAGGTTGGATGTATAGATATTTTGCAAAACAATCAAATAATCCATATGGTGATATTATTGAAATAGATGATAAACAATACAGGTCGGCTGGTTCAAAAAATTCTGGATTAGATGGAACTCATTATGAAGTGATTAGAGTCCAATGGGTTATATCAGGTGATATAAGAGAAGTAGAAGCATCAAATACAAGAATTGCAGATTGGATTGAAAGAAAACATCCAAAGATGAATGGGTTAAAAAGGTTATTATATGATAATTTATTAAAGCATTGGGATGGTTCAAAAAATAATAAATAAAGCTTGACATTAGTAGTAAAAAGGTTGTATCTTGTATAGAAGGAAAAAATGGTTATATTAGAAACAGGAACACAAATGGAATTATTCCAACAGGAATATGATTCCAACGATAGCATACTTATACCTATAATGAAGGATAAATATGCACATCCATTACAGAATGAGGTGTGTTTTTTGTATGCCTATTTGATGAATGGAAGTAAGTATATTATTCCATTTGAACACCCAGAAATAATTGATACTAATGGGGATATATTTCAGTATATTAATTTAGAAAATGACAGAAAGAAATATGTTTATGATAAGAAATTATTTTCTCAC
>MDSZ01115606.1_pt1 | contig 11309 bp, 8 predicted proteins | sample 811201 | NCBI WGS metagenome assembly MDSZ01 (sample SAMN05326647, study PRJNA326480) | marine metagenome | isolation source: seawater | place: Indian Ocean: North | collected 2010 | reverse complement strand
GGGAAACCAACCGACTGGAAAAAGCCGAGTTCAATCGCACGTCTGAACGGGTAATTGAGTCTTTAACGCTGATGATTGAGCGTCTGCAAGAAGAGAAAGCGCGTCTGGAAAAAGATATCGATGATCACATCGATCGCCATCCGCAACTGAAAAAAGATCGTGAGCTGATGGCCAGCATCCCAGGTGTTGGCGATGTTGTCTCACGTATGATGCTGAGCCTTATCCACAGCCGGTCGTTCAATAATGCCCGACAAGTATCGGCGTTCGTTGGACTGATTCCACGTATCCAGGAATCCGGTCAATGGAAAGGCCGTAGCCGGTTAAGCAAGCAGGGGCCATCAAGAATCCGCGCCAAACTGTATATGGCATCGGTGGTCTGCGTGCAGTGGAATCCGGATATTAAAGCCCAATATCAGCGTCTGCTGGCGAATGGAAAAAGTAAAATGCAGGCGCTTGGCGCAGCGATGCGCAAGCTTGTTCAGATTTGTTTTGGTGTTGTAAAACACCAGAGCGAATACCGCCCACAGGTACCGGTTTAAGGTGTTGTGGACGGTTGGGAGAGATGGTATCTACAATTATTCGACCACAGATTAAATTGCAGGAGCAGTTCTGTAGGAGCGGCTTCAGCCGCGAAGCCCAAAAGTCTACGCATAAGCCGGACGATACGGATCTGGTATAGAAAATATCGGTGTTGGTGCGCATTGCGCACCCTACTATTATTCGACCACAGATTAAATTGCAGGAGCAGTTCTGTAGGAGCGGCTTCAGCCGCGAAGCCGGACATTACGCATCGGATATTACGAATATCTGATCCCCAAGGCCTGCTCAACTCTTTAAATCTGCCGGTCTGTTTCTGTCACTTCGCTTCTGCCGAATCGTTTGTCTCTTGCCAGCTGTGCGCCCCAGGCCCATTAATCCTGCGTGCCCTGACAATCCCCTTACCCGCCCCTTTGTTATAACTCACGCTCGAGTTCATCCCTTTGCGGAGTTTTGCATGTCGGTTTCATCCAACCCGGTGATCGCCTATCCATCACTGGCCAAGCGTTCGGTCATCGAGTTTTCCATGGCGTTAGGCAGTTTTGCCATCGGTATCTGTGAATTTGCGCCGATGGGACTGATGCCGGAAATGTCGGCATCAATGAACATCAGTGAGTTTGAAGTGGGTAATTTCATCAGCTCTTATTCGTTGGGTGTGATGGTCGGTGCACCTCTGCTGGCGGTGCTCGGTGCACGCCTGGAAAGGCGCTGGTTATTGCTGCTGTTGATGGCTTTTTTCGCCGTCGGTAACGGCTTAAGTGTGATGGCACAGAATTACGGCGATATGATGCTGGCACGGTTTTTATCCGGCATGCCACACGGTGCCTATTTTGGTGTTATGTCCCTGATCGCAGCCTCGCTGGTACCGCCCAATGGGCGGGCCAAAGCGGTCAGCCGGGTCATGTTGGGGATAACCGGTGCTATGCTGTTTGGCAGCCCGCTGGCCACCTGGCTCGGCCAGGAAACCGGCTGGCGCTCTACCTTTGCCTTAGTAGCCGGGTGCGCAATTTTTACCATGGCAATGATTCTGATATTTCTGCCCAAAAATCCAAACGAAGTGCGTAATAATCCCGTCAACGAATTAAAAGCCGTGCGTAATCCGGCGATCTGGATGTCGATGATTATTGGTTCAGTGGGCTTTGCCGGTATGTTCTGCGCGTTCAGCTATCAGGCACCGACACTGATTAATCAGGCCAAGGCTGACCCGTCCTGGGTACCCGTGGCACTCGCTGCCTTTGGTTTGGGTGGCGTAGCCGGCAATATGTTCGGTGGCTGGCTGTTCGATAAACTTCAGTTCCGCTCACTGGGTGTATTACTGCTGTGGGGCACCATCGCTCTGCTGATTTATCCGCTGTTCACTTACACCCTGCCCAGTATGTTAATTGGCTGTTTTCTGGTAGGTACCATGGTATCCATTTCCCCCGCATTGCAAACCCATTTGATGGACATTGCTGCCGATGCACAAACACTCGCTGCAGCATCCAGTGCCTCGGTATTTAATGTCGCCAACGCCATGGGACCCTGGCTCAGCGGCATGGCGGTGGCTGCGGGTTTTGGCTGGAGTTCGACCGGTTATGTCGGGGCTGCCATGACCGGGCTGGCACTGGCCATGTATCTGGTATTTGGTCGTATAGCATCAGGGCAAACCCTGGCGGCGAACAATCTGTCACGCTGAGCTGTCTGTTAACGCCTGAATGCAGCCGCTAGACTGCGCGGCCTTTTTTAACATTATTTATCCCTGCGATAAGTGCGTATTACTGGAGACTGTATGCCGCTGTTTACCCGGCCAAAACCGAGTGATGATTTATCCCGTTCGCGTCGTGCGTTAATCGAATTTTCCATGGCGCTGGGTGGCTTTGCCATCGGTATCAGCGAGTTTTCTCCAATGGGGTTAATGACGGATATCGCCAATGACGTCAACATCAGTGAATTTCAGGTCGGCCATTTAATCAGTGCCTACGCTCTGGGAGTCATGGTGGGCGCACCGGTACTGGCCATCGCCGGTGCGCGACTGCTGCGCCACCAGCTGCTGATTTTATTAATGGGATTATTTGCCATCGGTAATATCGCCAGTGCAGTGGCCGCTGATTACGATCTGCTGCTGGTGTGTCGATTTATTGCCGGCATGCCCCACGGCGCATATTTTGGAGTGATCGCTTTGGTGGCCTCATCACTGGCACCGGCCAACGGGCGCGCCAAGGCTGTCAGTAGGGTTATGCTTGGTATCGCTTTTGCCATGTTGTTTGGTAGTCCGCTGGCAACACGCCTGGGCCAGTTAACCGACTGGCGTTTTGTGTTTGGTCTGGTTGGTCTGCTGTCATTATTTACCCTGGTAATGATTTTTGCGTTCCTGCCACGCAATCCGGATGAACAGCGCAGCAGTGCGCTGGGAGAACTTAAGTCCCTGGTTAATCTGAATATATGGATCGCGCTGGCCATTGCTTCCATTGGCTTTGCCGGTATGTTCTGTGTATTCAGCTATCTCGCTCCAACTATGCTGAACGTCACCATGACAGAACCTGAATGGATTCCTGTAGGCCTGGGCATGCTGGGGCTGGGTGGCATTATCGGCAATATTGTCGGTGGCTGGTTGTTTGACCGTGCGGGTTATCATTCGCTGGGGATTATTCTGGCCTGGGCCACCGTGACTCTGCTGATCTATCCGCAGATGACAGGCACGCTGCCGACCATTCTGCTGGGCTGTTTATTGGTCGGCACCATGATTGCCATGACTCCGGCGTTGCAGACGCATTTGATGGATATTGCCGAAGGCGGTCAGACATTGGTAGCAGCGTCCAATCATTCTGCCTTTAACCTCGCCAACGCCTTAGGCCCATGGTTAAGCGGTATCGCCGTGGCCGCCGGTTATGGCTGGAGTTCCGTGGGATATGTTGGTGCAGCCATGACCATCACCGCCTTGTTGATCTATTTTATTGGCGCGGCGTTGTTAAAAAAGAAAGCAGTTCAGGTTGGGTAAATCGTCAATACGAATACCGCATAGAAGCAGCAGTTTAAGGTATGTTGACGGTGAGAGATGACTGTTTTCACAGAGGTGGAGTAAGTCGCGAAAATAGTGAATGGGCGATTTATTGCAGGAGTGGGGTCACACGCGAAATTACAGAATGGGCCTGCGGCCATCGGAGCTGAAGCACCTCCTACAACAAACCAGTGTTTCCGACCAAGGCAATACATTGTAGGAGCGGCTTCTACCGCGAATCCGGCGCAGCCGGACATAACGGATCATTACGGTTATTTTGTGGTTATAGGTGCGCATTGCGCACCCTACACTCGGATGGGCAATACATTGTAGGAGCGGCTTCAGCCGCGAATCCGGCGCAGCCGGACATAACGGATCATTACGGTTATTTTGCGGTTATAGGTGCGCATTGCGCACCCCACAATGATTCTGAATAGGCGAATTATTGCAGGAGCAGCCTCACCCGTCAGCCAGCGACTTTTTACTCTGCAGCGGCCAGTCACGGTAATTAAAGACCTGACCGTTATTACGCACATTTTCAATGGCGCTTAAATCCAGGTCGGCATAAACCCAGCCGGATTTATCCACTTCCCCCTGAGCAAGAATACCATTGGCCGGGAAGCCGTAATCCACCGGCGTATAAATACTCGCCAGCCCGAAATTAATATCCACTGCTTCGGACCATTCGGCTTTGCCGACTGTCGGCGACTGAATCACGTAGCACTGATTTTCCAGCGCCCGTGCCTGACAACCAATACGCACGCGATAAAACCCGGCTTCAGTATCCATGCAGCTTGGCACCAGAATAATATTGGCACCAGCGGTCACCTGCTGATTGGCTAACAGCGGGAATTCTGAGTCGTAGCAGATATTGATACCGATTTTGCCGAACGGCGTTTCAATCAGCTGAATATCATCGGTGGCTGCGATCTGCCAGTGCTCATTTTCAAAGCGCGTCATAATCAGCTTATCCTGAAAGCCAAGTACGCACCCTTCGCCATCTTCCCCATAACCGTACAGTACGGCACGGTTGCGGTAGCTGCCATCCGCCATCAATAACGGGAAGCTCGCGCCCAGTATCAGCAACCGATGTTCTGCCGCCAGTGCCAGATGCAGCGCCTGCACATCGGCCCACAGGGTCTGCATTTCTGCAAACTGTTTGTGCATATCCTGCAGAACATCCTCGCCCAGCATGGACGGTAATTCCATGCTGCCGTATTCCGGAAACACCAGCAGCTGCGCTCCATTGGCCACAGCTTCATTAACCCAGCGGGTGATTTTCTGGCTGTACTCATCCCAGCTGTTAAAAAAGCTGATGTCGTATTGTGCGCTGGCAACGCGCACATTTTTCTGACGGTTTGCTGATGTCTGATTCACAATGTATGTATCCAGGCTGATAACTGAAAAATATCGGGCGCTGCACGCAGCAGGATTAAAGATCTTTTAACCAGAAGGTCATTGGCTTTTCGGATTCACTGTCTTCATCCAGATCCTGCCAGCTGAAGGTGGTGTGCAGCTGCGGCGCTTTGCGATAACCGCGCTTCCCCCAGAAAGCATCCAGCGGCACATAATCTGCCGGGCGGCGCGGATGATCGTCAGGACGCTGTACCGCACAGAAGCAGACAGTTTTAAATCCACCCAATGCCCGCCCATGAGCTTCACGGCGGTTAAAGAACTCTACCCCGGCGCCCAGACCACGATATTCCGGCAGCAGTACCGATTCACCGCAATAGAAGATATCGTCCGGGTTCATGCCGGCAGCAATAAAAGGACGCTGTACTTCTTCGGTTTCATCTGCCAGAGGTAACGCCGATGATGCGCCGACCACCGGACGTGCCGCATCGGATTCATCAATGGCCAGCACCACCACACTGCGCTCAGCGTTCAGATAGGTCTGCAGGTAACGTTCTTCGTAGGCCGGATCACCATCATAAAGGTAGGGAAATTCACGGAATACGCGGATACGCAGACGCGCCAGTTCAGAAATATACTGCGCCAGCGCCTGACCGCTGACATTAACGAAGCTGAGTTGTCGGTTCATGCTCTATGCCGTGCCTTGTTCAATACCTGGTCTCTATTCAATACCGGGGCCTTAATCAGAAACGCGGCCTGATTAAGGCCGCAAACTACGGACCGGAAATCAGCCTGCGACCTGAGCGATCCAGTCTTCCAGATTGTAGTAGTTGGTCACGCGGGCAACTTTGCCGTCGCGGATATCAAAGAAGGCACCGGCTGGCAGACGGTAAGTCTGTCCGGCGGCTTCCGGCAGGCCTTCGTCGGTGCTCAGGTATTCACCCAGCACAACAAATTCTGCTGCGGCACGGCTGCCTTCGGCGTTGGCCATGATCACCATATCCACCAGCTGTTCGCGGTAATGACGGTTCATTTTCACCATAAATTCGCTGAAGGCTGCTTTGCCGGTTTCGCGGTCACCCTGGTTGATGTCGTGCACCACGTCGTCCGTCAGCAGTGCCAGAAAGGCATCCATATCCTGACGGTTAAACGCATCGTAATAAGCCTGAATTAATTCGACAGCCTGTTGAGTCATACAAGATTCCTGAATGAGGGTTGTTGTCTGCGCAGCCGGCGGTACTGTGTGCCTGCTGCTGATCAATACGGTTGGCCTGCACGATACCATGCTGAGCTGCCCCGCCATCTGCATAATTGCGACATCCGTTTGCTCAGCCTTTTACCTGCAGTTTTGCTGCAGAAGCTGGCTCAGACCTGCTCCGGCACTGCCGATAAGCAAGAGAATAAAACTTAACCTGCAGGAAACAAAGAGGCGAATGCAGTGTTCTTCTGTGACGAATAGTCAACCAACTGCGGTGGCTACAGAATGTCACCCGCTTTGTCGGCGCTGTCACAGGCATAAACGCGCTTAAACGCCCGGTGTTTTGGCTTTCACCGTTGCCGTTGATCAGCATCTGAGCGACAATAGCGCCCCTTTTTTCCGCTCCGTCCAGCCGGAGCCGTATTAATCCGCCACGGGCCTGTTTCCGCGCCCGGGCAGCAGCGAATCAGATTCAGGAGTCGTTATGACATCTCGTACCGAACTGGCCAACGCCATCCGTGCTCTGGCTATGGACGCCGTACAGAAAGCTAAATCCGGTCACCCGGGCGCACCAATGGGCATGGCTGATATTGCCGAAGTTCTGTGGAACGATTACCTGAAGCACAACCCATCCAACCCGGAATGGGCTGACCGCGACCGTTTTATTCTGTCTAACGGCCACGGTTCTATGCTGATCTACTCTCTGCTGCACCTGAGCGGTTACGATCTGAGCATCGACGACCTGAAAAACTTCCGTCAGCTGCACTCCAAAACCCCGGGCCACCCGGAATACGGTTACGCACCAGGTATCGAGACCACTACTGGTCCTTTGGGTCAGGGTATTGCCAACGGTGTTGGTATGGCGCTGGCGGAAAAAGTACTGGCTGGCCAGTTCAACCGTGAAGGCCACGACATCGTTGACCACAACACTTACGTGTTTATGGGCGACGGCTGCATGATGGAAGGTATCTCCCACGAAGCCTGCTCTCTCGCTGGCACGCTGGGCCTGGGCAAACTGATTGCCTTCTACGATGACAACGGTATTTCCATTGATGGTGAAGTGGAAGGCTGGTTCACCGACGATACCGTTAAGCGTTTTGAATCCTACGGCTGGCAGGTAATTCCACGCGTTAACGGCCACGATCCGGAAGAGATCAAACAGGCGATCGAAACCGCCCGCGCTAACAGCGAGCAGCCAACCCTGATCTGCTGCAAAACCATCATTGGTTTTGGTTCACCAAATAAAGAAGGTAAAGAAGACTGCCACGGCGCGCCTCTGGGCGACGACGAAATCGCTCTGACCCGCGAGCGTCTGGGCTGGAAACACGGTGACTTCGAAATTCCTGAAGACGTTTACGCTGGCTGGAGCGCGAAAGAAAAAGGCGCTGCCGCAGAATCTGCATGGGATGAGAAGTTCGCTGCCTACGCTGCGGCTTACCCTGAACTGGCTGCTGAATACAAACGTCGTATCAGCGGTGATCTGCCAGTAGATTTCGCTGCTCAGGCACAGAAGTACATCGAAGAATGTCAGGAAAAAGGCGAAGTGGTTGCTTCCCGTAAAGCCTCTCAGAACACGCTGAACGCTTTCGGCCCGCTGCTGCCGGAATTCCTCGGCGGTTCTGCTGACCTCGCTGGTTCCAACCTGACGCTGTGGAAAGGCTGCCAGGGCGTAAGCGAAACCGATGCGTCCGGTAACTACATTTTCTACGGCGTACGTGAATTCGGTATGAGCGCCATGATGAACGGTATTGCGCTGCACAAAGGTTTTGTTCCTTACGGCGCCACCTTCCTGATGTTTATGGAATACGCCCGTAACGCCGTGCGTATGGCAGCACTGATGAAGCAACGCTCCATCTTTGTTTACACCCACGACTCCATCGGTCTGGGTGAAGACGGCCCGACTCACCAGCCGGTTGAACAGGTAGCGAACCTGCGCAATACACCGAACCTGGAGACATGGCGTCCATGCGACACCGTGGAAACTGCCACTGCATGGAAGAGCGCTATTGAACGCAAAGACGGCCCAAGCGCACTGATCTTCTCCCGTCAGAACCTGCCGCATCAGGCCCGTGACGCTGAGCAGGTTGCTGCTGTAGCCCGTGGCGGTTACATCCTGAAAGACTCCGTTAACCCACAAACAGGCACCCCGGATGCGATCATCATCGCCACCGGTTCTGAAGTGGGCCTGGCGGTGGAAGCGGCTGACGCACTGGCTGGCAAGAAAAACATCCGCGTGGTTTCCATGCCGTGTGCAGAACTGTTCTGCAAACAGGGCGCGGAATACATGGAACAGGTTCTGCCTGCTGCCGTAACCGCCCGCGTTGCGGTTGAAGCGCTGCATAAAGATTACTGGTACAAGTTTGTTGGCTTAAACGGCAAAATCATCGGCATGGAAACCTTCGGTGAATCTGCACCGGCAGGTGAACTGTTCAAAGAGTTCGGCATCACTGCTGATGCTGTGGTTGAAGCGGTTAATAGCCTGGTTTGATCCCTGTTTAAGCCGCCGATGCTTAAGCCGTTGATTTAACCGCTGACTTTACCGTCAGCCAAGATTGCCGGAAGTTTGCTGTAACAGGCGGATTTCCGGCAATTTTATTTCTGCTTTAAGCTTTATTTTTACCAATACCCACCAATACCCGGAACCGCCATGCTAAAAAAACATCAGCTCGAACTGTTAAGTCCCGCCCGTGATGTTGGCATCGCCAAAGAAGCGATTCTGCATGGCGCGGATGCTGTGTATATCGGCGGCCCGGGTTTTGGTGCACGCCATAACGCTGCCAACTCGGTTGCAGATATTGCCGGGCTGGTTGAGTTTGCCCGGCTGTTTCACGCCAAGGTATTCGTTACTCTGAACACCATTCTGCACGACGATGAAGTAGAGCCTGCACGCCAGCTGATTCACCAGCTGTACGATGCCGGTATCGATGCCTTGATCGTGCAGGATATGGGCATTCTGGAAATGGATATTCCGCCGATTGAATTACACGCTTCTACCCAGTGTGATATCCGCCGCTTAGAAAAAGCGCAGTTTTTATCCCAGGCCGGATTCTCGCAGATCGTCCTGGCGCGGGAATTAAACCTGAATGAAATTAAAGCCATCGCCGATACGGTTGATGCTACGGTCGAGTTTTTTATTCACGGCGCATTGTGTGTGGCCTTCTCCGGCCAGTGCAATATCTCCCATGCTCAGACCGGGCGCAGCGCCAACCGCGGCGACTGCTCCCAGGCCTGTCGCCTGCCCTACACCTTAAAAGACGAAACCGGTGCTGTGATCGCTTACGATAAGCACCTGCTGTCGATGAAGGACAATAACCAGAGCAATAACCTTTCTGCTCTGGTCGAGGCCGGTGTGCGCTCATTTAAAATCGAAGGGCGTTATAAAGACGCCAGCTACGTGAAAAACATTACTGCCCACTATCGTCAGCTGCTGGATGAGATTCTCACTGAACGACCGGAACTGGCCCGTGCCTCCAGCGGTTATACCGAGCACTTCTTTGCTCCGAACCCGGATAAAACCTTCCACCGCGGCAGCACGGATTATTTCGTCAGCAAACGTAAAATGGATATCGGTGCTTTTGATTCACCGAAATTCGTCGGCCTTCCCGTTGGTGAATTGATTGGCGTCAGTAAGGGAAAAGACAAGCAGGATCTCACAGTACAGACGGATACAGAGCTGACCAACGGCGATGGCTTAAACGTATTGGTAAAACGCGAAGTCGTTGGCTTCCGCGTAAATAATGTATACCCGCTGGCCGACTTTGATCTGGAAGATGATAACGGCGACATGAAGCACGTCTGGCAGTACCGCGTTGTTGCCAATGAAATGCCGGAAGCGTTAAAGAAGCTGCGTTTACCCGCCAGACTGAACCGCAACCTGGATCATAACTGGCAACAGGCACTGCTGAAAAAATCCGCCGAGCGTCGGGTGTTAGTGAACTGGGATATTCACAGCTCACAGGAAGCGCTGACAGCGGAAGTTAAAAGCGAAGAAGGTATCAGCGTACGCGTAACCTTAAACGGCCCGTTTGAGGCCGCAAAAGACGCAGAGAAAGCACAGCAACAACTGCAGGATACCTTCAGTAAACTCGGCAATACCATTTACCATGCCGAACAGATCAATATTAACTCTGACGACAATAGCGCTGACAACAATAGCGCTGACGGTAAAAACAGCGCCTGGTTTATCCCCGGCTCGCAATTAAAAAACCTGCGCCGTGATGCCATCGAACAGTTAACCGCAGCGCGTATTGCACAATATCCGCGCGGTTCACGTAAAGCCGTCAGTGAGCCTGCTCCGGTTTACCCGGATAGCCAGCTGACCTTCCTCGATAACGTGTACAACGAAAAAGCCCGCGCCTTTTATAAACGCTTTGGTGTGGAACTGATTGAGCCTGCCTACGAAGCTCATGCGGAACAAGGCGACGTGCCGGTGATGATCACCAAACACTGCCTGCGCTTCTCCTTTAACCTGTGCCCAAAGCAGGCCAAGGGGGTCACCGGTGTTATCACCAAAGTGAAAGATATGCAGCTGGTCAGTGATGGCGAAGTGTTAACGCTGAAATTCGACTGCAAGCCGTGCGAGATGCATGTGATTGGTCATATGCGTAACAACATCTTCAACAGCCCACAACCGGGCAGCGTTGAAAGCGGTGTTGGATTTTATGATCCGGAGAAGCTCATTGCGGTGAGCCGGGATTAATTGCGGTATTTTTCGGTTATCCACCAATTCATGGGGAACGCGTCCCTGCAATAATTCGCCGATCCGAATCATTGCCGGGTGCGTAATGCACACCAATATCGTTGATGCGCGTTATATTCTTGCAACCCCCATGGTGGGCGGAGCCCACCCTACGGATCTCTCCAAATTTAAACCGCATTTTAATTAAATAACCGGGTTTTCGTAGGGTGGGCTCCGCCCACCAATATTCGTAATATCCGATCCTCAACGTCCGGCTGCGCCGGATTCGCGGGTGAACCCGCTCCTGCAATAGTTCGCCCATTCAGAATCACCTCGTAGGAGGTGCTTCAGCTCCGATGGCCACAGGCCCATTCTGTCTTTTCGCGGCTGAGGCCGATCCTATAATTCAAACTGGGATTCCAAAAATTGTGGGGGCGTAATGCGCACCAATATCGTTGATGCGCGTTATATTCTTGCAACCCCCATGGTGGGCGGAGCCCACCCTTGTATCTCTCCCCGAATATCTGATTAGCTATCAGGTGTTCACAGAATCCGGTGAAGCTGAG
>MDSZ01021356.1_pt1 | contig 11309 bp, 10 predicted proteins | sample 811201 | NCBI WGS metagenome assembly MDSZ01 (sample SAMN05326647, study PRJNA326480) | marine metagenome | isolation source: seawater | place: Indian Ocean: North | collected 2010 | reverse complement strand
GAAACTTTTAAAGGTTTGGAATAACCTATGTTTAATATTTCTCCGTGTGCTTTTTTTTGTTTGAAAACTTTTAAAACTGCTTTTACAAAATCGTCGACATATAGAAAATCTCTTAATTGAGAACCTTCTGAACATGGGAAATATTTATTTTCTAAACAATTTTTTATAACAATAGGTATTAATCTATTATAATCTTGTCTAGGTCCATAAACTAAGTACAATCTCAAAATTGTACAAGGAAATTTATTTGATTTATATTTTTTTAATAAATAATTTGTAGATAGTAATTTTGACTTTCCATATGTGGTTTTAATTTTATCTGCTTTAATGATATTTTCTTCTTTTTGTGGAGATCTTTTAGAACCATATTCTGTACAACTACCGATTTGAATAAATGATTTTATTTTTTTATCTTGAAAAAAATCAACCAAATTTTTACATCCTAAATAATGAGTATTATAAGTTTTTTTTTTTTCATAATGGTTTACATATCCACCAAAATTTATAACGTAATCATATTTATTCTTTAACTTTTTATGTAATAAATCTTTTTTTGTAATATCTAATTTCAAGTATGTTACTTTTTTTAAATATCTTTTTTTCTTGGGTTTTTTTGAAGAAATACTTGTTACCTTCCATCCCTTTTTAATACATGTTCTGCTAAGATGGTAACCTAAAAAACCAGTCCCACCTATTATTAAAATATTATTTTTCAATTTTTTTTAATATTAATTCTAGTTTATCTTTATCTCTCTTTGTATCCATGCATTGCCAGAAGCCAGGATGTTTATAAGCAGCTAATTGTTTTTTTTTTGTAATTTTTTCTAAAGGTTCTCTCTCCAAAAAGGTTTGATCTCCCTCGATATAGTTAAAAAAGTCTGGGTTTATTACAAAAAAACCTCCATTAATCCATCCTTCATCCATTTTAGATTTTTCTTTAAAATATTTTACTAAGTTTCCCTTCAATTTTATAGCACCAAATCTTGCTGGAGGTCTAACTGCAGAAAGTGTAACCATTTTTTTATTTTTTAAATGAAAGTCCATCAATTTTTTTATATTTATATTAGACAGACCATCTCCATATGTAAGGAAAAAAGTGCTAGACTTTAAGTACTTTTTGAGCCTTTTTAATCTTCCTCCTGTCATAGTTTTAAGTCCAGTTTCTATAAGATTGATTTTCCAGCTAAAATTATGGTTTTTAAAATATTTTTTTATTACTGATCCTTTGTAACCTAATGCAATATAAAAATCAGTAAATCCATATTTTGCATAATGTTCCATAATGTGTACTAACATTGGTTTATTATTAATTGTTATCATTGGCTTTGGTACAGTCTTGTTATAATCAGAAATTCTTGTTCCAAAACCTCCAGCCAAAATAACAACTTTTGTCATATACACAAAAATATTAAAATATTTTTTATTTTACTTTTTATTAAATTTTTTTATTTGTTCTTCTGTAATTTTTAATATGCTATGCTTATTTATATTATATGCTTTATACCAAGAAACAAGGTATTCAATAGTTTCTTTAAAATTAAGTTTTGCTTTCCATTTGAGTAATTTTTTTGCTTTATTATTATTTAATTGTAATAGGGATGACTCATAAAAACTTTTGTTCTCTTTTACAAGCCATTTGATATCAGGCCATATTGATTTAATTTCCTTAAGAAATTTTATTACAGTCAAATTTTTAATTTTATCTGAGCTAAAATTAAATGAATGACCATTTATTTTTGAATTATAATTTAGTGTGGACGATAAAGTCAAATATCCATTAACTGCCTCAAGAACATGCTGCCATGGTCTAGTTGATCTTGGACTTCTAATCACTGGTTTTTTTTTATAGAGCCACATTTTCATGCAGTCAGGAATTAATCTTTTGTCAGACCAATCTCCACCACCTATGACATTACCAGCTCTCGCCGAGCAAATCCTTATATTTTTTTTATTTTTCAAAAAAGTTTCGAAGAATGAATGAAATAATATTTCTGCTGATGCTTTAGAAGCACTGTAAGGATCAACGCCTCCTAAAATATCAGTTTCCTTGTAACCCTTATTAATTTCTAAATTTTTGTAACATTTGTCGCTAGTTACAATTACAATAGTACATTTTTTTTTTAATTTTTTTATGGAATTTAATAAATTTAATAAACCAATCACATTTGTTTCCCAATTAAACATTGGATTTATTATAGATTTATAAACCAAAGATTGTGCTGCTAAATGAAATATATAATCGGGTTTTTCTTTTATGATAACCTTATTAAACTTATTAAAATTTCTAATATCAAAATAATAGTCTTTTACCTTAATTTTATTTTTTACTAAATTATAGTGATTATACCTTTTTGTTTTATTCTTTAAAGATATTCCTATAATATTTGCTCCTAATAATGATAGCCATACGCATAACCAAGTACCTTTAAAACCATTGTGGCCAGTAATTAATACATTTTTATTTTTGAAATTTTTATAATTTTTCATTTAAATTCGTCTGTGATTTGTATAAATTTTGGCTTAATTTTCTTAAACAAAAATTTAGCGCCATTCATGGTTAAATGGCCAGTTGTATCGTAATAAATAGGTTTCATTTCATCTGTCTTAAAGTTACATTTTTTTTCTCTATGATTACAAATATAATCATTCAAATTAATAATTGGGATATTTTTAATTTTAACAAATTCTTTTAGTTTTGTACTAATATCAAATGTTTGTTTTCCAATATTACTATAATAAGAATTTTCGATATTTTCAATCTCATAAATATTTGGATATCTATTATTTAAATATAAAAATTTCTCATATGGTAAAATTTTAGAAAGATAATTTTTTTGAACAAGTTTCAAAGAATTTTTATTTTTGTTATTGAGATTGTTATAATTTTTTATATCTAGAATAAAGTTAAATATAATCACTTTTTTTTTTTTATTTTTCAATAATTCTAAAACATTTTCTAAGTTGTTTAAGTCTTCACTGGTCCATCTTGTGCTCAAAATAATTATATCTGCACTTTTAAGTTTATTTATACCTTTTTTAAACTTTAATTTTTCGTTAAAATCGAGTCTCCCTTTACATGGATCATAGTCTATTTGAAAAATTGTTTTATTCAAACATGCTATTTGAATATGGAAGTTGTCAAATTCGAAATTTTGATAATCATTCTGATTTAATAAAAAACCTTGATACGTTTGAACTGAATGAGAGTTTCCAATAACCAAAACTTTTTTTGTATTATCATTTTGATTATATTCAGGTTTAGGTACTTTTATATCTAGCAAATTTTGTTTATAAAATTTTGTAATATTTAGTCTTTCTGGATACCCAAGTGATGAAATTATTGAATAAACTAGAACCACAGATAAAATTAAAAATGAAAAAGAAAAAATTATTGTAATCTTAAAATCTTTCTTTAATTTTTTTTCTAAGAAAAAATAACTCAAATAACTTAAAAATATTGATAAAATAATCAAATAAAATTTTGTATCAATACCTTGATTAAAAATAATTCTTTCAGACAACGAGAGTATTGGGTAATGCCATAAATAAAGTGAATATGATATCAAGCCAAAAAATAATAAAATTTTTTCAAAGTAATTATGTTTTGATTTATTTTTATCAAGTATAATTAAGGATACAAATATTAACATTATAAGCGTTAAATATGATGGATGTTTAGTGCTTGAATCGAAAAAAACAGCAAATAAAATGATTAATAAATAAATTATATTTTTATTTATAAAATTTAAATTTATTACAATTTTATCTTTCAAAAAAAAAATTAATGAGCCAAATAAAAATTCCCATAATCTAGATTGAAAACCAAAAAAATTAATCTGGGGCTCAATGTAACTAAATAAAATCGCTATAAATAAACTAGATATCCCAACAAAAAATAGTAATAATTTAAATTTATTTTTAAATTTAATAAAAAATATAAACAATACTGGAAAGATAAGATAAAACTGAATTTCGATTGCTAATGACCATGTATGCAAAAGAGGATTTAATATTGCATCAGGGTTGTAATAATCATTTAAATTATTCCAAAAAAAAATATTTGAATAAAACAGAATTGAGGAAACTGATGATTTTGCCAGATCAATCATTTGATTTGGAATGAGAAGAAAAAAACTTAAAATAAGAGTTATAGAAATAACAAAAATATAGACTGGAAAAATTCTAGTAAATCTCCTTAAAAAAAAAATTTTTAAATCAAATTTTTTTTTTTTCAAGTTTAGGTATAAAATTGAGGTAATTAGATAACCTGAAATTAGGAAAAAAATATCAACGCCTAAATATCCGCCTGGAAGTATATTAATATTAAATATTTCTATTTTTAAATGATATAAAACAACTAAAATTATGGAAATCCCTCTTAAAATATCTATATTTGGTTCGTAATTAATTTTCTTCATCTTTTTTTTGTTAAAAAAGATTTAATTATATTTAAGATTTTTGACAATGTTCTCTTTTCTGCAAAACTTATACGAAGATAGTTTTTAAATACCTTTATGCCTGGACCTCCCTTAACAAGAACCTTTTTTTTTATTAAATGATTCTGAATTTTGTTTGGATCATAATCGAATGAAATATGAAAAAAATTTGCATAACATTTTATAAATTGATAGTTATTATCTTTGCAAAACTTTATAGCAAATTTTTCACCTTCCCTCATAAGCCTAAGATAACTATTTAATATTTTTTTCTTTGGTAAAAGTAACTCTAATGCCTTCACTGCCACTGAATTAATTTCATACATAGGCTTAATAGCGGAAAATTCTTTAATTATAGTTTTATTTGATAAAACATATCCACACCTTAAACCAGCAAGACCAAATATTTTAGAAAATGTTCTAATTATAATTAAATTATTATATTTTTTTATTTTTTTTGAACAGTTATATTTCGCAAATTCATAATAAGCTTCATCTATAAGAACTTTAACATTATATTTTAAAGCTTTTTTTAATATTAAATCTAATTCATTTTGATTTATAAACGATCCAGTTGGACTATTTGGATTTGCAATTATTATTAAACAAACTTTATTATTTATTGAATTAATTAATTCACTAGTATTAATTTTGAGATTTTTGTTGTGACTAATTTTTATTTGTTTTGTTTTAAATATTTTACAATAAATATCAACCATTGCAAATGTAGGGTCTATAGTTATTACTTTCTTATTTTTTTTATAATATAGTTCAAAAGTATTTTTTAGTGCTTGGTCGGAACCTGCTGTAAGCAAAATATTATTTTTATTTACCTTTAAATTTTTTGATAAAAGTCTATAAACTTTTGAAAATTCTGGATAAGCTGAGATTAAATCACTTGATATTTGTTTTTTTAATTTATTAAAAAATTCAATATTATGGTTTTCATATCTTTCATTTTTGTCTAATCTTATATATTCAAGTCTAGAATCTTTTGGACTTTCCACTCGAAAAATGTTTTTCTTTTCTAATTTTGTATTGTCAATTATTTTGATCATTTTATAATTTTATGGAATTCATCACTATATTTAAAATTTAAATAATTTCCTTTTTTTTTTAGATTATATAAATATGAATATTTATCTATTTGATTTATATGAACGTATTTCCAAAAACGATCTGAATAAACATCAATTTCAGGATTTGGACAAATATGAAGCACAGTATTATTAAATTCCATGGCAACAAGAGCAGCTGATGTAAAACCAACAACAATAGTAATTTTTTTATTATATTTTGTACTTGAGGTTTCTATGTTTGTTATTTTTTTTAAGTTGTTTTTCAATATTATATGTTTGGTCACATTTTTTTTAGCTGGATGAACCAAAATTTCTATATTTTTTAATGAAAATTTTTTGTTTGTCTTTAAAAAATTGCTATATGAGTTTTCAATTATTTCAGGTCTATCAAATTCGTATGGCAAAAACATCTTATTGTTAAAACTTGAAAATCTAAAGTTTTTGTATCTATTTGGGAAAGTTAAACATATTTTTTTATCTGGCCACTTATAATGTTTTACATACGCATTCTTGGTACCCAAGCCTGAAACATATAATTTATCTGGAGAACCTTTTGTATAATATAATTGAGTAGCTATAGAGTGTGGAGCCGAATGATCAAAACCTACCGTATTAATTTTTAATTTTTTTTTTTTTTGGTGAAAAAAGATTTTTTTCTGGAATGCTTGCCCCTCATATGGCATAATTATATTTTCTAAATTCTTAAAATTGCTATTTAAATCTATAAATTTATTAATTTTATCAGAAATTAGATTATCAGAATCGATTATTTTTTTTAATTTTAATTTTGCTAAAGTAAAATTGAATAATATTATAAAAATTTTTAACAATTTATTTTTAAATTCATCATTTAAATAGATTATACAAATATTTTTTTTTAATTTTTTTTTTTATTTTCCTATCTGCTAGAACAATCCAATAGGTATTTTTATACATATTTGAGTTATACGAGAAATACTTATCAAAAAATTCACCATTTTTTGAAAATGATTTTTTATTACCCCATGTAATAATTAAATTTTTAAATTTTTTTTTTATTTCTATTTTGTTTGAAGAAATAATTACTTTAGGTTGTAGGAAAGAATTAAAATAATTTATTAAATAATTTTTGTAGTTTTGTGAATTTAAAAACTTGCTCTTTATTTCTAAAATTTTGTTACTATCTTCATAAAAAGCAAAATAATTTTTTTTTAAAAATGGTGAATTAAATAAAAAAAAATTTTTTACAAATCTAATAATTTGCAATTGTGTTTTATATAAATTTTTTTTCGTCATATTCAGTTTATAGTGTTTATATAGGATCTGCCTTTAATATTTTAATTTATTCTCAATTTTTTGAATAATATTCAGAATTTTTTCTACCCATTAAAGTGCCCTCAACATCACAAACATTACAAGGTGTAAAATTTCTGTTAGAGTTGTGTAGCATTTTTCTTATATTAATCGATTTTTTACTGAACCAAATATCAATTAATTTTTGATCGTTAAGATTTCCTAATATTATTTTTTTGCCCCAGTCATGTGGACACATAAGAACATCTCCTTGATAGTCTAGGAAAAAGGTATATGAAGGAATATAACAAGGTTTTTTTAATGGCTCTTTCAAATTTTCTATTTTGTATTCAGCATTCTCCATTAAACCTGATCGGTTGCTTAAAGTAATTCCAAAATCTTTTTCCTCTGTATAATATCTGTGTCTAACAATATATTGATTTTTGTCTAAATTTGCATTTATACACAACTTCTCTAATTTATCTGCATCCTCTTTGCTATCATATGCACTAATAAGAATTTTGTTTAAACCACATTCAAATAATCTTAATAGCCTTTTTAAATTTAATACATCGCCATTTGTAACAAGTTCAATATTAGAATTTGGCAAGAAATTTCTTACCATTCTTAAAAGATTAAATATATTTTTATCTAATAATGGCTCAACAAAACCACTATATCTTATTGTGCCACTATAATTTAAATCTTGAAGTTCCACGCAAAGCTTTTCATGAAGTTCATTACTAATAAATTCCTTTACATCTTTGAAATCTTTTGCACTCCTGGGGCAGAAAGAACATGATCTATTGCACGTTCCTGACTCACTTATTTCAATCTCAGTTGGCAAAGGTAAGTATTGTCCATTTAGTTTAAATAACTGAATTTTCCCCTCTACAGTTTTCGATTTATTTTTTAAATTTGGATCTAAAAATTTTTTATTTTGTAATTTTATCATTATTAAATTTTCTTATTAGTTTCTCTGCTTTTACAACATCTTCTATTTCATCTACTGCAACAGAATTCGAGTTTAATTTAACCATTTTTATTTTAGAATTTAATTCAAAAAATCTTAATATTTCAATATCTTCGATCTTTTCAAGTCTACTTTTTTTTTTCATTGAGTAAAACATAGATAATTCCTTTTTATTAAAGGCATAAATGCAAACTTGTTTAAAGAAGTTATTATAATTATTATTTTTTTGTCCAGGAATTAAAGCTCTAGAAATATATATTAACTCATTTCTCTTGTTAATAACAACTTTTGGTATATTTAGACTTTTCGGATTTTCTAGTTTATTGACTTTATCGAATCCGCAAATTACATGATTTGGATATTTTATTTTTGCTTTTATAATTTTTTTTATATCTAAAGGGTTAATTGTTGGTTCATCTCCTTGAACATTTATAAAGATTTTTGATTGAATTTTTTTCGAAGCTTGCGCAACTCTATCAGTTCCTGTTAAACAATTTTTTGAGGTCATTATTACTTGATAATTTGATTTTTCCACAATTTTTTTAATTTTTTTACTATCAGTTGCAATAAATAAATTACTATTTTCAACAACTTTTGAGCAAATATCTGCTACTCTCAAAACCATTTCTCTACCTAAAATTTTAGCAAGTGGTTTTCCCTTATATCTACTTGACCCATATCTAGCAGGAATAATTATTGTTGATTTCATTTTATGAAAATTTAAATTTTGTTTTATTTAGAGATATTAATTTTAAGTATTTATTATTTTTTATTATATTTGATAAAAAATCTTGTGTTTTATCCTGAAATGGATCGGTTTTTTTATAACCTTCAAATCCAAGTAGTTTTATATTTGTTATGGACAATGAGATCAAAAAACATATTGTATATATTAATGATAATGGTTCAGGTAAAGTTACTGACAATTTATCGATCACAATTTTTTTTTTTAATAATATTGGATAATCTATAATTTTATCTCTGTTTATTTTTAAATCTTTATTAAAACGTATATTGCTAAGCGGGAGTAATATTTTTTTGTATGACTTATCATAAGTTTTTTTCATAGCCATCAAACGTAGAGGGTGACAAGTTGAGTTCATATCACATAAAGTTTCAAGTCTTTTATTCTTTGTTTCATTAATCATTATTTTTAACACATTTTTATTTTTTAATAATTTTTCAATTTTCTTGTTAAATTTTGTTTTTTTTAATTGCGAATTAATAATTATAAAATCACTAAATTTTTTAATATAATCATAGTTTATTTCGTTGGGTTTAATGTTTCTCTTACTGTAAAATACAGCTGCTGAATAAAGTTCGTTTGGATCAAATTTTTTAGATTTATTTTTACTTATATTTTTTAGAATATTCATAATATCATAACTGTTTACCCTTTTATCTGCCATTAGCATTTGGACATAAGTAGGGTGTATTTTTTTTATACCTGAGTAATTATAATATTTATTTAGACCCCAATTATACTTTTTTTTTAATTTTTTAAATTGGATTATTAAATTTAATAATTTACTTTTTTCTTTTACATCTCTATTTATTTTAGCCACTTCATCTATTAACTCTTCAGTTTTAGTGTTACCAGGACCTCTGCCCATTCCTAGAATTGTTCCATCCACCCAAGATGCTCCAAATCTAATTGAAGTTAATGAATTTTTAAGAGCTTTGCCTAAATTATCATGAGCGTGTATGCCATAAGGTATATAAAATTTTTTTTCAATTTTATTTGATAATTTATATACATCGTTTTCATTAAGTGATCCAAAACTGTCTGCAAAATATAAAATATCAATATATTTTTGTATCGATTTACTAATATAATTTAAATCTTCATTTTTTATTTCAGATGCTTGCATAATATTTAAGAATACATTTAAATTTTTTTTCTTAAAATATTTTAGAAATTTTATTATTTTTTTATACTCATTTAAATGGCAAGCTAATCTGATAAAGTTTATATTTTTGTAATCTATTTCATCTAAACGCTCTTTTAAATCTTCAAAATTTTGAAATGACAGAAGTTCAGATACATTAATCATTATACCAATTTTTATTTTTTTTGGTATTTTGAAATTTCTAAAAAATTTTTTGTTTATGTTGGCTGTTAAACCTAAATTATTATTTTTTTTAATAGTAAAAAAACCTATTTCAACGAATTCAATATTGGTTTTACTTATAAGTTTGAGATAATCTTTAATTAGCTTTTTTTCAAAACTCCAGTTGTTATAATAACCACCATCTCTAAATGTACAGTCTAACAAATTAACTTTTCTCATTATAATTTATTTTATTTTCAGATTACTCCACATTTTATGTTTTAAGCTAATTTTTTTATTAATTATATAATCTCTCTCATATTTTTTGTATTTTTTGAGATTAATTTTTAGTTTATCTAACTCATAGCAGTTATTTTTAGAAAAATTTAGGGTATTAGCACCTATCAGCTGACTAAATTGGTCAATTAAATCTCTATAAGATGGTAAAAATATGTTTGAATTTAAAAAGATAATTTTTTTTTTTGACATGACAGCAAAATTTACTGACTCACTTGCGTGTGTAATCACTAACATTGAGTTTGCAACTAATTCTGCTGTCTTATTAAATATTACTTTTCTGCCCTGAAAGATTTTGTTATGTTTTTGATTTCCTTCCATTCTAGGATGACCAGCTACAACTATTTTACAATTATAAAAATTTTCAATTTTTTTAAAAATTCTGATTATATTAATTTTATATAAATAAAGCGGAGCATGTGGAGAAATATTTAACTTTTTATAATCAGGATGATCTGCGGGTGCATCATCTAAAAAAGTAATATAACTATATTTATTATTTAATTTTATTGTTTTTTTGAATTTGTAATAATCAAAATGATGAGTATTTACTTGTTTATGGTTTTTTTTATTATTTTTATTTCCTATGTAAAAATCGAAATCAAACTCTTTGATGCTATTACTTTTAAAATTTCTAAAAATTTTAAATTTTAAATTATTTAAAATAAAGAATAAGTTGAAAATTGAGATATTTTTTCTTTTAAGCTTGGTAATTGGGCTAAAATGTTTAAAGTCAATTAATCCTAATTTTATATTATTATTTTTTAAATAATTAAAAATATTTAAGTTATTTTCGTTAACACTATTATTAGTAATAATTATTTTTATATCTAAATTTTTGATTTTTTTTTTAAAATCATCAATAGAACTACAATTTACAACATTTAAATTTATTTTTCTTGATCTGATTGATAAATTTTCGGTAAAATTTAAATTAAAAAAAAAAAGATTGAAATTTTTATTTAAATTTGTAAGACAATATCTTTCATAGTCCCAATATGAAAATGAACTATTAAAAATAAAACCTAAATTTTTACTCATATAATTTTTTTTAAAATTTTTAAATCTTCAACATCATCTAAATCAATAGATCTGTCTTTAGGCATTATGTAAATTGAAGTTTTGTTTGTAGAAATTAATTTTCTTTCATCCAAATTTTTCTTTTTTAAGATGTAAATTGCGCCATTAATAAAGTAGCTTT
>MDSZ01162179.1_pt1 | contig 11310 bp, 8 predicted proteins | sample 811201 | NCBI WGS metagenome assembly MDSZ01 (sample SAMN05326647, study PRJNA326480) | marine metagenome | isolation source: seawater | place: Indian Ocean: North | collected 2010 | reverse complement strand
CCTCCATTCAAAAATCCTAAAATACATTTAATTATAGAAAATATTATTAGTTTTGAAACTGCATTCTATAAAAATAAAAAATCAGTAAAAGGAGATTTTGAAGATAAATGGGAAGGTGCCATTGCACCAGAGCTGCTTTGGACGGATTAATATACTAACATGAGAAATTTTTTATACAAAACAAGGAAAGCATTATGGCCCAAATTGGTAATATTGTGTTACCATCGAATTGAAAATTATACATCAGATCCAGTAAAAATTACAGTATCAGAAAACAATTTTTTAAAACAAATTAATTTTCTAAAAGAGTTCGCTAAAATCATTAATCCAGATCAATTGTTTGAATCATTGAAAAAAAGAAAAAATTTACCTAAAAGATCAGTTTTATTGACTTTTGATGATGGATACTCTAGCTATGAACGGACAATGGATTTATTATTAAAAGAATCAATATCCTCAATATTTTTTATTTCATTAAGAAAAGAAAAATATTGGTGGGATATTCTTTCAAAAATCTTGTTTGAAAATCAGTATGTCGAAAAATCTAATTGTGAGAAAATTAATTCTTTATTAAATGAATTGGGTCATCAATTTAAGATTGAAGAAAGTATAGATGCCAATTTTATGGAAACATTAAGTAAATGGAGTTTAACCGATAAAAATTTTCCTTTTAATAGGAATAAGGCTTTTTATTTTTTATCAAAAGAAATGGAGCATATTGATCATTATAAAAAAAGTAGAATGTTAGATACAATCACAAGCCTGTCGAATGAAAAAAGAAATTTTTCATATCTATTGAAGAAAAAATTAATTGGTTTTCATAAAATAGGATATCATACTATCAATCATTTTAATCTTTCAAAATTAAGTTATGGTAATCAAAAAATGGAAATAGAGTTAGGTAAAAAAAACTTGAATCTCTAATTAATAGAAAGGTCGAATTATTTGCATATCCTTTTGGAAATAGATACCATTATAATGATAACACTCTTGAAATAGTAAAAAAGAATTTTAATTTTGCTTTCTCTAATTTTGAAGGTTTAGTTCATAAAGATTCAAATATTTATGAATTACCTAGATTTTTAATTCGAGATTGGGATATTGATACATATATTCAAAAAGTTAAAAGTTTTTTTCATGAATAATTTTGATAAAAATGATTATCCCTTTCTGGATTCAAAAGCATATTGCGGCAATTTTAATGCTATTCAAAAAGATGCACTGAAGTACCAAAAAAATTTTGAGTAATACAAAAATATCGGTTGGAATTACTGCCTACAAAAATTCTAAATATCTTATGGAAGCATTGAACTCTCTTATCAACCAAACAGTCGATAATTGGGAGGGTATATTTGTTCTTGATAAAGGTGCCGATAAGGACACTCAAAAAATTTTTGATAGTTTTAATCATCCCAAATTTTTGAAATATAGATGCAAAAACCATAAAGGTGCTGAGCAGGCTAGACACACAGCGATAAAGCTTTCGTCAACAAATTGGTTTTTTCAACTTGATAGTGATGATAAGATTCCTCCTTATGCTATAAATGAAATAATAAATAAAATAAGTGAAAACCCTAAAGCAGAATTTATTTATGGAACGACCATGCATTTCTCCGAGAACTCTTCGTTCCTAATGCCACCTTCAAAAAACGCTGAGGTTTTAAGTACTTCAGCATTATTCTCATCACAAATGCCTATAAAAATTTCGATGTATTTTCGTCTTGGTGGTTTTACAAATAAATTAAAATACTTTGCTGCAGACTGGGACTTTTGGCTATCAGTTTATGAAAAAAATATAATAGGATCCGAAACTAAAGAAATATTGTATCACAGAAGGAATCATAATAACAACGTAATAGCTAGGAATATGTCTAAATGGCCTGAAGTGATAAATATTATTATTGACCGTCATCCAAAATTTTTTTGTAATGATAAAAGGAAAAGAAAAGCTTTGTACTCTGTTTATGAAAAATTAGCTAGACATTATCGTATGAAAAGAAGAAGAAATAAGGCTGCATGCTATGCAAAAATTGCTTTGCAGAACGGACCTAGTACTACAGCCTTACAAGAAATTTTGAAGGAAGAAAAAATGTCGAAAATTCGGTATTTGATCAGACTTGCAGGTAAATTATTGTAATATAGAATGATTTTTAGATGCTAGTAAAAAAGAAATAAAAAAAGTTGTGTCCTAATTATTAATTTTTTGTTGAGTGAAATTAGAGTACCATGGATGTAAATAATATTTTAAAAAAAATATATACAATTCTAAAAAATAAAAGATTATGTCTTTACTTAGAATTAGCATTCTTTTTGAAAGCAAAAGACAACTCCATAAACCACTCAGAAGTAGATATTTTCCCTTTTTTAGAGGATGAATTAAACCGGAATCTAAATGAAGTTCTAGTTTCAAGAATTTCAATCAATGAGTTTGCATAATGTGTGGTCTTTTAGGTGAGTTTGGGAAAATTTATTCTTCAAAAAATGAGTTTGGTTCATTACTTAAACTAAGTGAGAGTAGAGGACCCAATATGGTTGGATATTATAATAACCAAAAAAGAAAAAAGGATCAGACTCCATTTTTACAACTTGGATTTAATAGGCTCTCAATTTTAGACCTTACAGATAATGCAAATCAGCCAATTATATCTAAATCGAAAAAATATGTAGTAATGTGTAATGGTGAAATAACTAATTATATGCAACTAAAAAGAAAAATGGGTTTAAAAACAAAAGATCTAAGGTCCTCATCTGATACGGAAGTATTATGCCATGCTCTTGAATACTATGGTATTAGAGAAACAATTAATCGCCTGAACGGAATGTATGCAATATTTATATATGACTTAATTAATCATAATATTTTCTTGATTAGAGACCCTGCAGGCATTAAGCCATTATATTTTGCGCAAACAAAATTTGGATGGATTTTTGCTTCACAGTATAATCAAATTTTCAAGCATCGATGGTTTAAATCAAATCTTCAAGTTAATATAGAATCTTTAACGGACTACATAAGATTAGGCTATATACCTGCTCCATCAGCATTATTTGAACAATCTTGGATGCTTGAGCCTGGATCATTTCTAAAAATAAATTCAGAATTAAATTCGTATTTGCAAAGATACCATATGCTTGATGAAAAATGTGAATATATTGAAACTAATCAATCAACAATTGACAAGTTATCTGGAATTTTAGATGATACTTTTGATGATTATGTATATTCAGATGTGCCAATAGGATCTTTCTTGTCTGGTGGTGTTGATTCGCCCATTGTAAATGCTGTTTTATCAAAATTAGGCCATAAAGTAAAGGCTTTCACAATTTCAACGGAATACTTAGGTGTTAATGAAGCAGAAAAAGCACAAAAGATTAGTAGACATTTAGGCATTGATCATGATATAAAGATTTTAGATGCTAAGAAAATCAAAAGCAGTATAGATAAACATTTTTCTGCTTTTTCTGAACCCTTTTCAGATTATTCATCAATACCTACTTATTTACTTTGTTACGAAGCTTCTAAATATTATAAGGTTTTATTATCTGGAGATGGAGGAGATGAACTTTTTTGGGGATATACAAGGTTTCTTTCAGTTTTGGATTATGAAAATTGGTTTAAGTATCCAAGGCAATTAAGATTAATCTTTGCTGGGGTTTTAAGAAAATTAGGCAGTAAGATTTCTTCCTGTATAGAGTATGAAACTATAGAAGATTGGGTGTTTGATCGTCAAAGTCCCATTTGGATTTCACAATTAAAGAGATTATTTCCTGATGCTAAACATTCATTTAATACTCAAAAACTTTATACAATCCCTAAATCAGTAAAAAGCTCAAAAGAAATGTTATTATGGTTAAGAAAAAATGAGTTTTATGGCCATCTACAAAGAGTCTTACTTAAAGTTGATCGTGCATCTATGGCTCATGGTGTTGAAGTCAGAGTCCCATTTTTAGATAAAAGAATTATTGATTTTAGTACTTCTATTAGTCCCGAGCTTGGAATCTCGCATAGGAACACAAAACATTTATTAAAAAGTATATTAAAAAATTACGTTCCAGAAAACTATTTTCTTCGCCATAAACAAGGATTCTCATTTGACTTGAATAGGTTATTAAAAAATGAATTAAAAGAAGATTTTATAGATACCCTTATGGGCAAAAATTTATTTGGAAATGAATTTATAGATTCAAATGTAATTTATGATATGGTAAATAATTATTATAAAGGAAAAGGAATCACTAACGAATGGGGTTTGTGGACTTTATATTCCCTAGAAAAATGGGCAAAATTAGTTTATTATAAAGAAGATTAATTTTAAAAATTTAAATAAAAAATTTGTAAATAGGATAATTAATTACATTGTGTGGAATTTTAGGGGAGTATTCTCCATCAAATAGTTTATCGCCTTTAGATAAGTTTAAAAAGTTATTAGATATTTCAAAAAGTAGAGGCCCAGACGAAAGCTCTATTAAATCAATTTCTAAGAAAATTCGTTTTGGATTTAATCGGTTATCGATACTTGATTTATCAAAAGAAGCTTCTCAACCTATTTTCTCACCATCAGGCCGTTATTTAATTGTTTTTAATGGAGAAATATATAATCATATAGAGCTAAGGAAAAACCTTGGTTTATTTGGAAAAAACATTAAGAGCCATGGTGATACTGCTTCTTTAGCTTATTGTATTGATAAATGGGGAATAAATAAATCAGTAGAGTCTTTAGAAGGAATGTTTGCAATTGGGATATGGGATAGGAAAGCGAATTGTTTATATCTTGCGAGGGATTTTGCAGGAATTAAACCATTGTTTTATGGATTTAATAGTAAAGGTTTTGTTTTTTCTAGCCAGTACAATCAGATAAGTAATCATCCGTTTTTTAGGGATGAAAAAATTAATCAATCGGTTCTAAAACTATATATATCTCAACATTATATTCCACCTCCATTTGGCCTACTTAAAAATACTTTTTCAGTATTTCCTGGAGAAATTATAAAAGTTGATAAATATGGGAAATTAGAAAAAAGAAGTTATTGGTCCTTTCCTAAATTTGATAATTCAATCATAGATTATTCTGATGCCAGGAATATTGCCGAAAGTGAAATACAGATTTCTATCAAAGAGCAACTAACTTCAGATGTTCCAATTGGGGCTTTTTTATCTGGTGGTGTTGATTCACCTTTAATTTGTAATTATGCAAGAAACTACATTTCTGGTGATTTTAATACTTTCTCTATTGGATCAGATAGTGCTATACACGATGAAACTCATCAATCCAGTAAATATGCTAAAGCTCTTAATTCTAGACATCATGTTGAAAAAATGACCTCTGAAAACTCTTTTGCTTATATTGATGATATTTTACGAAAAGTAGGGGAGCCGCTTGGTGACTCATCTATTATCCCAACATGGAAATTGAGTAATACTGCTTCTTCGAAAGTTACTGTCATATTATCAGGTGATGGTGCTGATGAATTATTTTTTGGATATGAACGCTTTCAATCAATTGCAAAAAATCATTGGCTTTGGGACTGCCCATATTATTTAAGGTATTTTTTGCGAGGGTTAGACAGATTAATTTTTGATGATAAATTTATAAATGAATGTGTATTATCCTCTTCTCCAGGAGATTCTCATTTTGGATTGCACAGTAGACAAACTAAAGATTTTTATAACCAGTTAATCCCTGGATTAAGAAATATTTCCTTTCCAGAAACATTTGATTTATATAGATATTCAAATCCAAATACCAAAAACGAGTTATTGCATGAGATAAGGAAAGTAGAATTTTATGGAATGCTTCAAAAAACTCTCACAAAAGTTGATAGGGCGTCAATGGCAAATAGCATTGAAGTAAGAGTCCCATTTTTGAAAAAACAGCTTATTGAAAAAATTGTAAAAACAGGAATTGCAGTACATTCTCCTATGAAAAAAAGGAAGAAAATTCTTTATGACCTTTTAATGAAATCCTTTAGAAATATTAAACCTGAGCCAAACAAAAAAGGGTTTTCAATACCATTAAAAAATTGGATAAGTAAAGACTATAGAAATGCATTTTGTGAAAAGTTGTTAGACAAAAACTTTTGTTTTTCTTTTGGTATTGAAATAAAAAAGGTGGAAGAAATAATTAAAGACCACATTAATGGTAAGAATGATTATAAATGGCCTTTATTTACACTTTATAGTTTGTCGGTATGGAATGATGCCAAAGATTAAAACTAATAAAAAATGGAATATATTATTCACGATACCAAATTTTGATACTGCTGGGAGTGGAAAAGCTCTTTTAAATATTTGCAGTCGATTAGATAAAAAGTCTTTTAAAACATATATATCATGTTCTCATTCTAAAGGATCTTTATTTAAAAACGTTATTAGCTCAGGAATCCCATGCTACATAAATAACAATCAATTGGATATGAAACCTAGGTTAGAAGGAATATTTAAATGCTATCAATTATCTAAATTTTTTAAAACAATAAATATAGATTTAATTCACTCATTTCATTATGGTCCAGACTATTCAGAAGCATTAGCTGCTAAAATTGCTGGAATACCTTGGATTTATACAAAAAAAAATATGAATTGGGGGGGCAGTTCTAAAAATGGGTGGAAAATGCGTTCTATGTTGTCTTCCCATATCCTTCTACAAAATAGAGACATGCAAAAATTATTTTTTAAAAACTCTAAAAAAACTTCGTTAGTTCCAAGGGGTGTTGATACAAAAAAGTTTTTCCCAAAGAGCAAGCAAGTATCTTTGATGAAAAAATTTAAGATTCTTAAAAATGAAATAGTAATACTTACTGTCGCTAACCTTTCTCCAGTTAAGGGAATTGATGTTCTTTTAAAGTCTTTTATACAATTATCTCTTAAGTATGATTTTATTAGATTATTTATCGTAGGTAGCAAGGACAGTGATTATGGTGAAATGTTAGAAAAAGCTGCAAATAAAAGTCTATTTAAATCTAAAATTCATTTTACAGGAAAAGTAGATGAGGTTTCAGATTACTATTCGATCGCAGATATATTTGTTCTTCCTTCAATTAAAAAAGGTGAAGGGTGTCCAGTATCTTTATTGGAAGCGATGTCATGTGGTATTCCTTCCTTTGGAAGTAATGTCAGTGGAATTAAAGATGTGTTGAATCCTTTTCCTGAGCTTTTATTTCCACCAGGTGATGCAGATATCCTTGCAAAAAAAATTGAAAATTTAATTTTAGTAAATAAGGATAAAAAAAATATATATCGAAAGCATATTTTAGATAAATATCATATTAATATTGAAGTTAATGCTCATGAGAGAATTTATAAGGAATTACTAAGAATCAATTAGGCAATGCAATAAGAATTTATCTGTTTAATTGATTGATAAATTTATTAAGTTAGTTGTTAATTATTAAAAACTCAAAATTCAGTAAAATTTCTTATAATTGATAATTAATATAAAGGCTATAAGATACAATAACGTGCAATATTAAAACCATTATAACTAGGTCTTCATTTTTATTTGCACAAAATATTTAGTTTTTTTAATCAATTTTAATTCACAAAATAAAAATAAATCAGAATATCTTTTAATCATAAAAAAAAATATCTGAAGAAATTGAATAATGCAATATGCAACAAATCTTAAAAAATCCTCTTATTTTTGAATTAAGACTTAATATTAAATTTAATATTGTTTGTTAAAATGGATTCAAATAAAAATAAGGAGAAAGAAATAAGAAACTATATTGTTTATGACAAAAGAAAAAATATCAGTCATAATTATGATGGTGATATCGATTTACCTTCAATAGCAGAATGGATAGCTTGCGGCTTTTTTTTAGATGATAAGAATTTTACTAAGCAAAAATATGGAAGAGGAGAAAATTATAATTGTCAACAAAATTGGTATTATGAGCCTAGAAATATTAGTTTTAAAAGTGCTGTAGAAGAATTTACCCATATTTTTGAAACTCTAATTTTAGGTAATATTGAAAATAAAAAAATTATTTTACCACTTTCAGGAGGCCTCGACTCCAGAACAGTAGCTTCAGCTTTGAGAAATAAAGATAATATTACTACGTATTCATATGAGTTTACTGGTGGTGTCAAAGAAACAAAATATGCTAAGAAAATAAGCAAAGAAATGGGGTGGCCATTTTATAATTATTTGATTCCCAAGGGATATCTTTGGGGAAAAATTGAAAAATTAGCAGAAATTAACTTATGTCAATCAGATTTTACCCATCCAAGGCAAATGGCAGTTATTCATCAAATATCTAAATTGGGTAACCTTATAATTTCAGGCCAGTGGGGTGATGTTTTATTTGATTTACCAAAACTTAGTAAAAGAGAAACTTTAGATAATCAAGCTTGGTTTCTTTTTAATAAGATAGTAAAGCCAGGAGGTCTTGCTTTATCAAATAAATTATGGGATGAATGGGGTTTCATCGGAAAATTTGAAAAAATATTATTTAATCGTATTAAAGGGTTATTATCGGAGATAAAAATAGATAATCCAAGTAGAAGAGTACAAGCATTTAAGTCGATGCACTGGGCTCAGAGATGGGCAAATCCAAACTTAAATATTTTTTCAAGTAAGTGTGAATTATTTGTACCTTACTATGAAAATGCTATCTGCGAATTTATTTGTTCCACTCCAGATTATTATTTGCAAGATAGAAAAATTCAAATCAAATATTTACAAAATACCTCTCCTGGTTTAGCAAAAATACCTTGGCAGTTATATGATTTAAATCTCTATAATTATAAATATTTTAACAATTTTTATTTTCCAAGAAGGCTCTATAGGTTCTTGAAACGTAATGTTAATGAAAAAATTTTAAATAAACCTCCAATTATTCAAAGAAACTGGGAGTTGCAATTTTTAGGATCTGAAAATAGTAAATATTTAGAGCATTGGCTTTTTGGGAAAAAAATATTAAATGATATTGTTCCTTCAGACTTGATAAATAAATTTTACCAAAAGTTTCTGACTGAAAATCAAGTTGTTTTCAGTCATCCAGTAAGTATGTTATTAACTCTATCAGTATGGTGTGAAAAATTTTGGAAAAGAAAATAAATGTAGCTATTTATTCTGGCAGAATTCCCACTTCGAATTTTATTGAAAATCTCATAAAATTAATTGGAGATGAAAATATTAATATTTATTTATTTGGAAAAGGAAGTTTTGTTGATTATAAAAATCTTAATATAAAAACTTTTTATTCTCCTCAAGGAAAACTGAAGATTATCGGCTTTGTGTTTTCTCAATTATTTCGATTGTTGATTTTTCATCCTAAAAAGCTATACAAATTTTTCCAGAACTATAAAGTTTTTACAAAATCAGGATCAATCTTTATATCTTTGAGCAAAATTTTACCAGTATTAAACAATACCCCAGATATTTTTCATATTCAATGGGCTAAATCATTACCTTTTTGGTTTTTTTTAAAAGAAATCTACGGAGTAAAGATTGTTTTAAGTTTAAGAGGATCTCATATTAATTATTCAGCTCTTGCAGATGATACTCTTGCTAGAGATTATAATATGCTATTCCCAAAGATAAGTAGAATGCATGCTGTTTCACAAAAAATTTCGCTTAAGGCTGAAAGGTTTGGTGCAAAAAGAGATGAAGTAGATGTTATTTATTCACCTTTGGATTTAAATCTTTTAAAAAAATATCAAAAAACTACATATAATTATCATAGACCTTTTCGATTTCTTTCTGTTGGTCGTTTTCATTGGGTAAAGGGATATCAATATAGCATATCAGCAATTGCGAATCTTAAAAAAATAAATAAAGATATCTACTATTTAATAGCCACAAAAAATGATATATCTGAAGAAATTTTATACCAAATTGATGAGCTGTCATTAAAAAATAATGTTGAAATTATTCATCCAGATTCTCAGGATGATGTTTATAAAATCATGAGCGACTCAGATTGTTTGATTCTTCCAAGCATTGAAGAGGGTATTTCAAATGTTGTCCTTGAATCTATGGCCATAGGGTTACCGGTGGTTAGTAGTGATTGTGGTGGAATGAAAGAAATTATTAATAATGGTAGGAATGGTTTTTATTTCCCAGTTAGGAATACAGTTGCATTAGAAAAATTATTATTAAAAGTCATGAACCTTGGAAATGAAGAAAGAGAAAAAATCATTAGGGAGGGGAAAGACTATATAAATCAGAATTTCAACCCCATTTTAATAAAAAGTCAATTTCATAATTTTTATAAAAAAACTATGGAGATAAAAAATTGAATATTGGTTTAGTGTTAATAAAAACACCATCTTTTTCTGAAAAATTTTTAATATCTAAGATAAAGGGTTTACAGCAAGGAGGACATAAGGTAATACTATTTGCTCATAAACAAAATAATTTTAATATATGCGAAGTTGTGGATATGCCAAAAGTAAGTAAATTCCTTTTTTTACAATTAATAAAAATGGCTTTAGCTTATCTTGTTATAATTATCCAATGTCCAATAATTGTTATTAACTTTTTGAGATTTGAAAAATTAGATGGTAAATCATTTCGTCAACGTTGGGAAAATTTATATTTAGGTTCTAAAATTCTTAGTAGAAATTTGGATTGGCTCCATTTTTGTTTTGCTACCACTTCACTCAGAAAGGAGAATATTGCTAGGTCAATAAATGCTAAAATGGGAGTTAGCCTGCGTGGCTATGATGTAAATATATATCCTTTAAAAAACCAGAATTGTTATTCTTCTTTATGGAAGAAAGTTGACAAGGTTCATTCTATATCTTACTGTTTATTAGAAAAAGCAAAAAAATATGGTTTAGATAGCAGTACTAAGCAAGAAGTTATCTTTCCAGCTATTAATACCAATAGATTTAAAAATAAAAAACATGGAGTTTCTTTGAATTCCAAAAAAACAATTGAGATTTTAACTGTTGCAAGATTGCATTGGATTAAAGGTCTTGAATACATTATTGAGGCATTGGGAAAATTAGAATCAGTGAATTTTAATTATACTATTGTTGGAAGCGGAATCGAATACGAAAGGCTTGTTTTGGTTATTAACCAATCACGATTAAAAAATAAAGTTCAGTTAGTTGGATTTATACCTCATGAAGAAATAGTTCCTTTTTATGAAAAAGCAGATCTTTATATACAATATAGTTTAGAAGAAGGGTTTTGTAATGCTGTTCTTGAAGCGCAATCAATGGGGGTTCTTACTATTGTTTCTGATGCTTTGGGATTAAGTGAGAATGTCGTTGATGGAAAGACTGGATGGATTGTACCAAAACGAAATCCTATACTACTTGCAAGGAAAATAGAACAAATAGTATCAATGGAAAATAAT
>MDSZ01099250.1_pt1 | contig 11310 bp, 10 predicted proteins | sample 811201 | NCBI WGS metagenome assembly MDSZ01 (sample SAMN05326647, study PRJNA326480) | marine metagenome | isolation source: seawater | place: Indian Ocean: North | collected 2010 | reverse complement strand
TAAGAATCCATCTTGTTTCTTTTAAGATAGTCTAACAATTTTTTTCTTCTATTGACTGCTTTCAATAATCCAACAGATGAATGTTTATCCTTTTTGAACTGTTGAATATGTTTAGAAAGCTTTTCAATCTTATCGGTTAATAAAGCTATCTGAATTTCAGATGAACCTGTATCTTTATCATGTATAGCTAATTCTTGTGTTTTTTTACTCATAAATTACTTTCCTATTTATTTGTTTGTTTTATTAAATTTTCAATTTTTTCAGCATATTCAAAAGACTCGTCTTTTCTAAAGAGTAACTTTGGTAAAAATTTCATTATTACTTTTTGAGATAAAATTTTTCTGATTAAAAAAGAATATTCCTTTAATTTTTCTATAGACTCATCTGCATTTTTACCACCTAAGGGTAATACATATGCCTTAGCAATTTTCAAATCTTGACTCATCCTTACTTCTGTTACTGTGATTGTATTTGTCTCTAAATTAGGCAACTTTGCCTCATTTCTTAAAAAAATCATACTTAAAGATTGTTTGATCATTTCTCCTACTCGAAGTTGTCTCTGAGAGATTTCCTTTCCTATTCTATCAGCCATTATATTGTCCTCTCTTTTGATGTAATACTAAATGCTTCAATTATATCGTTTTTTTTAAAATCAACATAATCTTTTAGAGTAATTCCACATTCTTGGCCATTATTAACTTGCTTTACTTGATTTTTTTCTCGGAAAATACTTGAAATTTTACCAGTAAAAATAATATTTCCATCTCTAATTACTCTTACGCTAGAATTACTAGATATTTCTCCGTCAGTAATTTTAGATCCAGCGACCTTTCCAGCGCCAGAGACTTTAAAAATTTCTAAAATTTTTGCGCTGCCTGTTATGTTTTCCTCAACTTCTGGGCTTAATAGACCTGACATCCTTTGTTTCACATAATCTATTACCTCATAAATTATATTATAAGAAGATATCTTAATTTTTTCATTTTCTGCAAGTTTTTTTGCTTCTTTACTTGGTTTAACATTAAACGCAATTAGAACAGCCTTAGACGCTTTGGCTAATGTAACATCAGTTTCTGTTACCATTCCAATATCTGATAAAATAATTTTTGGTTTTACTTCTTCATGTTGAATTTGGTTTATGGCATTTTTAATGGCCTCTGATGAACCATGAACATCTGACTTAATAATCAAATTTAATTCTTCTGATAATTTATTTGAAAAAGCAGATTCTTGTGTAGCAAATGATAAAGGATTTTTTCCCTGTTTGTTTTCTTCTGTTCGACTTTGACTAAGTGTTTTTGCCTCTTTTTCACTATCTAGAACTATAAAGTCATCGCCAGCTTTTGATGCACCATTAATGCCTAAAATTTCGACAGGTGTTGATGGTAAGGCGTCATTAATAATTTTTCCTTTATCATTTATTATCGCTCTTATTTTTCCCCATCTTAAGCCACTTACAAAAAAATCTCCTTTTTTAAGAGTTCCTGAAGTAACAATAATTGATGCCACTGGGCCTCTACCAGTATCAATTTTAGACTCCAATACCACTCCTGTAGCTTTACATTCAAAGTCTGTTTTTAAATCCAAAATTTCAGCTTGAAGTAAAATTGCTTCAACTAACTTTTCTAAATTTTTTTTAGTTTTAGTTGATATTTCAACCATCAGAGTATCTCCAGATAAATCTTCAGCTATCAACTCGTGTTCTAATAACTGATTTTTTATTTTTTGTGGATCAGCCTCTGGCAAATCACATTTATTTATGGCTACAACAATCGGAACTTTTGCAGCTTTTGCATGTTTTATTGACTCAACTGTTTGTGGTTTTACCCCATCATCCGCAGCAACAACTAGAACTACTATATCTGTAAGTTTGGATCCACGAGCTCTCATCTCTGTAAATGCTGCATGACCTGGAGTGTCAATAAAAGTTAATCTATTAGACTGACTCTCAATTTGGTAAGCTCCAATATGTTGAGTAATGCCACCAAACTCACCCGATACAACATTTGAACTTCTTAAAACATCAAGTACTGAAGTTTTGCCATGATCAACATGGCCCATAACTGTTATAATTGGAGGTCTATTTTTTAAATTTTCAGCTCTAGACTCTTTAATTTTTTTTATTATCTCCTCAGCTTTTTCCTCTCGTATTGGATTATGGCCAAACTCTTTAACTAAAAATTCTGCTGTATCCGCTGCTAATGTCTGATTTATAGTAACTGTTACACCCATGCCCAGTAAATATTTAATCACATTACTAGATTGTTCCGCCATTCTATTTGCTAACTCTCTAACTGTGATTGCCTCAGGTATATTAATATCTCTTTTTATTGGTTTTAAATTTTCTTTATCATCATTTTTATTGGCATTTTTAAGTTCTTTTTGTCTCGCTCTTTTTACTGAGGCCAAACTTCTTTCTCTAGTCTCTATTTCATCACTTAAAGCTCTTGAAACTGTTAACTTCAGCTCTCTTTTTCTAGGTTCTAACTTTGTTTTTTTATCTTTTTCTTGATCTCCCTTTAATCGTTTAGTTGCTCTTTGTTCGGCAAGTTTACGTCTTTCAAAATCACTAGAGGTTGAAGGTATTTTTGCTTTGAAGTTAATATTTGATGAATAATTTTTTTTATAATTATTTGGTGAAGATCTAAGCCCTGTAGATTTGTTAAAGCTCCCTTTTCCAGATGACTTATTAGACTGCTTATCTATAATTACTGTTTTTTTTCCTCTATCTTTTGAGGGGTTAAGGTTTTTAAATGACTTCTTGGGATTTCCAGAAATAGTTAATTTTATTTTTTTGTTCTCCATTTCTCATACCTCAATCTTTATAAACAATGTTTCTTGCTGACATAATTAATTCATCAGCCTCTGATTTCGATAAAGCAAAATCTTCAAGATATCCTTGAATTTTTACTCTTTCACCTTTAATGATATCAAATCCTCCTGTTAATTCGTCAGATGCCAAATCAGCAAAATCTTCTAATTTAAGAATTTTTTGTTCACCTAAAGTTACTAACATTCCTGCTGTTAAGCCTTTTAAATTAATCAAATCATCAGATAATCCTAAATCTTTAATTCTTTGAGATATATCCTCTTGGTCTTTTTCATAGAATTCTTTAGCCCTTTCAATAAGAGCTTTTGCTGTATCCTCCTCAATTCCCTCAATTTTTGATAAATTTTCTTTAGAACTATCTTTAATATCGTCTATGGTAGAATATCCCTCGGCAACAAGAAGTTGACCAAGAGTCTCATCGAGTTCTAAATTTTTTACCAAAGTGTCAGTCTTTTCTTTAAATTCTAATTGTCTTCTCTCAGAATCCTCTTGATCTGTCATTATATTAATTTCATAATTTAGTAATTTAGTAGCTAATCTAACATTCTGACCTCTTCGACCAATCGCTTTACTCAAATTTTCCTCAGTTAATATCACATCTAATTTTTTTCTATCTGTGTCGACATTAACTCTTTGCACTTCTGCAGGTGACAAGGCATTAGATACTAAAACTGCTGGGTCTTCAGACCAATTTACAATATCAATCTTTTCACCTTGAAGTTCATTTACTACTGCTTGTACTCTAGATCCTCTCATTCCAACGCAAGCGCCGACTGGATCTAAAGATGTATCTACCGCTTTAACACAGATTTTTGCTCTACTTCCTGGATCTCTTGAAGATGATTTAATTTCAATTAACCCATCATAAATCTCAGGAACTTCTTGAACAAAAAGTTTTTCCATAAATTTTGGGTGCGCTCTTGATAAGAAAATTTGTTGACCTCTTGGTTCTCTTCTTACATCATGGCAATAAGCTTTAATTCTATCTCCAGCCTTGATGTTTTCCCTTGGTATCAGCTCATTTTTTTGAATTATTGCTTCTGTTCTTCCAAGGTCAACTATCACATTCCCAAATTCTAATCTTTTAACTATTCCACTTAAAATAGTGTCTTTTTTATCTATAAAATCGTTGAACTGTCTTTCTCTTTCTGCCTCTCTTACATTAGAATTTATAACTTGTTTTGCAGTTTGTGCAGCTATTCGTCCAAAATCAAATGACGGAAGTGGCTGCAATACTTCATCACCAATTTTTTTATCTTTATTAGTTTCATTAAGTTTTACTGCCTCCTCAAGTTTAATTTCTGTATTTGAATTTTCTGGATTTTCAGTAATAATTAACTTTCTAAATATTTCAATATCACCACTATCTCTATTGATTAAAACTTTTATATCATTGTCGTTACCAAATTTTGATTTGGCAGCCTTTGCAATTCCTGTTTCCATTGAATTTATAATTAGTTCTTTATCTATAGATTTTTCTAAAGCTACAGCTTCAGCTATTCTCAATAATTCAAGTTTGTCAGCTCTTTTATTTAACATAATTTTGCTAGCCTCAAAAAAAAATGGGCCTACGCCCATTTTGATAATTCAACAATGTTGGTGAAATATATTAGAGATTTTTAATTAATCAATAAAAACTATGATGAAAAAACACTTATTTTATTAGTTTTTTCCCATGAAAAAGCACCGTCTTTCTCAGGTGTTCTTCCAAAGTGTCCATAAGCAGCAGTTTTTTCATATATTGGTTTATTCAATTCTAAAACTTCTCTTATACCCCTTGGACTTAAATCAAAATTTTCATTAATTCTATCGACTACAAATTTATTTTTTTCATTATCATCATCAAACAAATTAACATAAATTGATAATGGTTTTGACACTCCAATTGCATAAGCTAGCTGAATTAAACATTTTTCAGAAATTTTTGATGCTACAATATTCTTTGCTATATACCTAGCAGCATACGCTGCAGATCTATCAACTTTTGTAGGATCTTTTCCTGAAAAAGCTCCCCCACCGTGTGGTGCAGCACCACCATATGTATCAACAATAATTTTTCTACCTGTTAATCCACAGTCACCATCGGGTCCACCAATAACAAAATTTCCTGTAGGATTTACATAAAAGTCTTCTTCATTAAAATCTTTCATAAATTCTTTTGGGATAGAATTAATCATATATGGTCTCAACAATTCTTTTACCTCTTTTTGATTTATTTCTGGTGAATGTTGAGAAGAAATAACTATGGATTTTACTTTCAAAGGTTTCCCCTCAGAATACTCAAAGGTTACCTGGCTTTTTGAGTCTGGTTCAATATTTTTTAGTTTTCCTGACTTTCTATCCTCTGCCATTAATCTTAAAATTTTGTGTGAATAAAAAATTGGTGCCGGCATTAGAACATCTGTTTCATTACATGCATAACCAAACATAATACCTTGATCACCAGCACCTTCATCTTTATTTCCTGAGGAATCTACTCCCATCGCAATATCAGCTGATTGCGAATGTAAATGACTCTCTATTTTTGTAGCCTCTTTCCACGTAAAGCCCTCTTGATCATAACCAATATCTTTAATGCAATTCCTCACTTTAGAAATAAGTTCATCTTTATTAATTTTGGGCCCACGAACTTCCCCGGCTAATACAACCTTATTAGTTGTTGTAAGTGTTTCGCAAGCGACTCTTGAATAAGGATCGCTAGAAAGATATGTATCCACCACCATATCAGATATTCTGTCTGAAACTTTATCTGGATGACCTTCAGAAACTGACTCACTTGTGAAAAGAAAATTTTTTAAATTACTCATGTATGATCCTATTAAATGAAATTGCTAGAAAAATATACAACAAAATTAATAACATAAATATTTTATTTCCGTATGTAGAAAAAATTGTTTTGTTTAAATATCTTTTTTCATTAAAATCAATGTAACCAGAATCTCCATAATTGATTTTCTTTTCGATTTCACCTAAAGGATTTATAATTGCAGCCATTCCATTATTTGAAGATCGAAGTATATATTTACCAGTTTCTAAAGCTCTAAATATGCTATGTGCAAAATGTTGTTTCGGACCTATCGATTTTCCAAACCATCCATCTTCTGAAATGTTAATTATAAAATCAAAATTATAATTTTTTGATAAATTTCCAGTATAGATTATTTCATAACAAATTAGAGGAAGAAATTTTAGTCCTTCAAATAAATGATTATTAATATCAATGATGTCTCTTTCATTCCCTTTGGTAAAAGAACCAAGATTGTTTGTTATAACATTTAAACCAATCTTATTTAAAATTTTTTCAAATGGAAGAAATTCACCAAATGGTACTAAATTATTCTTATTATAATTCTCTAAAAGATTTAAATTTCTGTCAAAAATTGAAAAAGAATTATAAAACTCATATTCGTTATTCTTAAATTTTTTATGTGTAATCCCTAGTCCTATTAAGTGACCCTCATTAAAATTTTTAGAAAATAAGTAATCATATAAATACATTTCATTTTGATATGTGTTTGGAATTATTCCTTCAGGCCATATAAAGAATATTTTTTTTTTAAAATCTGGGGAACTTATTGAGATTAACTCATCAATTACATCCTTTGTCTGAGTATTGTCATAAAATCTTTTTAAAGGTATGTTTGAACCAATAACCCTTATTGAATATGGAATTTCTTTAATTTCTTGATTTTTAAATTGTTTTTTTTGTAAATTTCCATTTGCAAAAAATATAATTGGCAAAAATATCAAAAAAATACACAACCCGGTTTCTTTTTTGGACTTTCTAAAAATAAAAATTGCAGGTGCTATAAAAAAACTAATTACGATCAAATTTAAAGAATATGTTCCTATAACAGATAAAATACTTATGAAATTTAAGTTTTTCGAAAAACTATAAACAATTAAATTCCATGGAAAACCTGTTAGAATTATTCCTCTTAAAAATTCTATAAAACCAAAAAAAACTGAAAATGCAAAAAAAGCACTTAAAATATTTTTTGGATTAAACAAATAAAAAACTAATGAAATTAAACCATAAAATAAAGCTAAAAAAGAAGGAATTAAAATTAAAGCAATGGGTATTAGAAACAAAAAGTTTTTATCATGAATTAAGGATATAGTTATCCAATACAAGTTTGTTAAAAAATAGCCAAAACCAAAAAACCAACCATAAAGAAAAAAGTTTTTCTTTTTATTCCCTGTATTAAGTCTTTTAAATAAGAATCCAAAAAAAATACTAAATGTGAAAAAATTTAAAATAAATAGATTAAACGGTGGAAGACTTAGAGATGTTATGCCTCCCAAAATAAATAAAAGTAAAAATTCTGTTATATATTTTTTTTTTCAATTTAGTTTAATAATTTTTTAATAGAGCCAAAAATTTTTTGTTCCATATTAAACATTTTTTTATAATCTTTTTCCTTGATATGATCATATCCTAATAGATGTAAAAATCCGTGAATAAAAATTTTTATAGTTTTTTTTCTAAATTCTTTTTTAGATAAATGTCTGGGTTTATTCATATAATTAAAACTTATAATTATATCTCCCAAATAAATTTTTTTTAAATTTTTTTCTTTATGTTCAAAAGGAAAAGAAAGAATATCTGTATGCTTATTTTTTTTTCTAAATTTTCTATTTAAATATTTAATTCTTTTATTATTAGATAGTAACAAAGTGAGATAAGCTTTTTTATTAACAAACCTTAAATTTTTTGGAAACTTTTTACAAATTTTATCAAAAAGTTCTTGTTTCTTTCTTATCTTTTTTGACCAAGATTTTTCCTCGGAAATAACATTAATTTCTATCATTATTGTTGTATGCTTTAACAATTTTTGAAACTAATGGATGTCTTACTACATCTGAATGATCAAAGTCTACAACTGCTATTTCGTTCAAATGAGATAATATTTTTTTTGAAGTTTCTAAACCTGACATATTTTTATTAGGTAAATCTATTTGAGTAGGGTCACCATTGACTACGATCTTTGAGTTTTCACCAATTCTAGTTAGGAACATCTTTATTTGAGTTTCTGTAGCATTTTGTGCCTCATCTAAAATAGCAAAAGAGTTTTTTAATGTTCTACCTCTCATAAAAGCTAAAGGTGCAATTTCAATGTCACCAATTTCTATCATTCTTTGTATTTTTTCAAAATGAAACAAATCATAAAGTGAGTCGTATAAAGGTCTTAAATATGGATCTACTTTCTCTTTCATATCTCCCGGTAAAAACCCTAGTCTCTCACCTGCCTCTACAGCTGGTCTAGATAAGATTATTCTTTCAATCTTTTTTTCTAATAACATTGTTAAACCAATTGCGACTGCTAGAAAAGTTTTGCCTGTTCCTGCCGGGCCTGCAGAAATTATTATTTCACTCTCTCGCAAGGCTCTAACATATTCTTTTTGTTTTTCAGATCTTGGAATAATTGATTTTTTTGGAGTTTTAATTATATCTGTAACGTTTGAATTTTTTACTTTTTCATTAATCATAAACTGATCAACAGATGATAAGATGTCTTTTTGCTCTACACTACCATTATTTATAAATTGTTTTACTAAAAATTGAATTGCATTTTTTACAATTTCATTTTTATCTTGTGATGATTTTATAAGTATTGAGTTACCCCTGGAGTAAATACTAGCTCCAGTAACTTTTTCTAATTCTTTTAAATTTTTGTTAAATTCACCAACTACACCTATTAACAATTCATTTTCATGAAATATAACACTTAACGAATTATTTTCTGAATAAACAAACTTTAAAGAAGATTGAATATCTTTTTTTTTTGTATTACTCAATTTATGCCACTCTTTTTTCTGATTTTTTCAAACTTTCACCAAATAATGTATTTTGGTTACTCTTACAAATTTTCACTTTTATAATATTTCCCACATCTTGATCATTACCATCAAATATCACTGGAGTCATGTGTTCAGATCTACCAAAAAACTTATCATTTTCTGTCGTTTTATTTTCAACAAGAACATCAATTTCTTTATTTTCAAGAGTCTTATTCATCAGAATTTGGTGATCAAATAATTGTTTTTGGACTTTTTCCAATCTATTTTGTGATATTTTTTTTTCTATGAGTTTTAAATTTGAAGCTACAGTACCAGGTCTTTGGCTAAATATAAAAGAATAGGAATTTATAAATTTAATTTTCTTAATTAATTCTAATGTAGCATTAAAGTCATCCTCTTCTTCTCCAGGATAAGCAATTATAAAATCACTAGAAAATTCAATATTTGAATTAATTGATTTAAGTTTTTCATGAATTTTTATGTAATCGCTTATTAGATGTTTTCTATTCATCAATTTTAAAATTTTATCAGATCCACTTTGTACAGGTAAATGTACTAACGGCATTAATTTTTTTGATGAATTATAAATTTCTATCAAATCATCTGTCATATCTCTTGGATGAGAGGTTGTGTATCTTATTCTTTTTACCTCTGAAATTTTTTCAATTTCAACTATTAAGTCTGATAATCTAAAATTTTCATTTTTATACGCATTAACATTTTGACCTAATAAAATAATTTCACGAGCTCCATTCTCTGACAAAATTTTTGCCTCTTCAATTATCTCTTTAAAGGGTCTAGAATACTCAGGTCCCCTTGTATACGGAACTACACAAAAGTGACAAAATTTATCACAACCTTCTTGGATAGTTAAAAAGGATGATACATCACTAGAAGTATTCTTAATTTTTTTTAGGTAATTAAACTTTGATACTGCATCAAAATCAGTTTGTTCTATCTTTTTTTGTTTATTTAAAAATTCTTCAATCTTATCATTCAGTTTATGGTAGGACTGTGGTCCAATTACCAAATCAATAAAAGGCTCTCTTTTTAACATTTCTACATTTTCAGCTTGTGCAACACATCCAGCAACTATTACTAATGGTTTTTTTTTAAGTTTGAAACTTTTTTTAACTCTGCCAATGTCATGATAAACTTTTTCTTTTGCTTTATCTCTAATATGACATGTGTTTAATAAATAACAATCTGCATTTTCTAAAGTACTAGTTTTTTTAAATCCAATTTTATTAACTGTATCAAGTATACGATTAGAATCGTACTCATTCATCTGACAGCCGAATGTTTTGATAAATATTTTTTTATTCATTCTTAGGGTTTACTTTTACCCCGTACAATTCTAGTTTATGGTCAACTAATTTGTAACCATATTTTTCAGCAACTTTTTTTTGTAATTTTTCTATATCGTCATCAACAAATTCAATTATTTCACCAGTTTTAACATCTATTAAGTGATCATGATGTCCCTCATTTAATTCCTCATATCTTGCCTTGCCACCTTTAAACTCATGTTTAGTTAATATGCCTGACTCTTCAAATAATTTTACAGTTCGATAAACCGTTGCAATACTAATTTTTGGATCTACTTTTGATACCCTACTATAAAGCTCATCCACGTTTGGATGATCAGTAGACTCGGACATAACTTTAGCAATTATTCGTCTTTGATCAGTTAACTTTACCCCTTTAGCTAAACATTTTTGTTCAATTGTTTCTGACATAACTAATTTTAACTTAAATAAATGGGATTAATCAAATTTTTTTTAACATTAAATTCTTCACACAAATGAGGCACATTTTCATAATTAAATTCATTTTTTAAACTAAAATCCTTAAAACTAAAACAATAATAATCAGTTTTACTTGCTAAATGAATAGCTTTTACTATTGAAAGTGAATTTCTTATGCCCGCAAAACTACCCGGACCTCTATTAACATAAATTTTGGAAATTTCGCTTAATTCTAATTTTTCTGATTTAAGAAATTCATTTATGAGTAATATTAATTTTTCATAATTATTTTTTGTATTTTCATGTGAAATTTTTTGACTAGTATCATTATTAATGATCATAAAAAAAATTTTATCGCCGGTAGCGTCAATTATGAGTTTAATCATTTTACAATTATTATTTATAACAAACTCTAATTCAGAATTAAATAATATCAAACATTATTCTAATGATAATGGTATCTTGTCATTGATGTATCATAGATTTAATGAAAATAAGTATCCCTCTACAAATATTCGAATGGAGATTTTTAGAGAACAAATGAATATGATTAATGACTTAGACTATAAATTTTATGATCCAAGCCTTTTAATTTCGGACTTTAAAAAAATAAAAAATAAAAAAGAAATTTTAATTACAATAGATGATGGTTTTAAATCATTTTATAATGAAGCTTGGCCCTATTTAAAAAAGAATAAAATTCCTTTCATACTTTTTGTATCAACTGAACCGGTTGGTAAATTTGGTTATATGAACTGGGATGAAATAAGAGAAATAGAAAAGTCAGATATAGGTTTTATAGGTCATCATTCTCATACTCACGAATATCTTATTGACATGAATGAATCTGAGTTTATTGATGATATAGAGACTGCAACCAAAATTTTCAAAGAAAAACTTGGGTATGTTCCTAGAATATTTTCTTACCCT
>MDSZ01040025.1_pt1 | contig 11311 bp, 13 predicted proteins | sample 811201 | NCBI WGS metagenome assembly MDSZ01 (sample SAMN05326647, study PRJNA326480) | marine metagenome | isolation source: seawater | place: Indian Ocean: North | collected 2010 | reverse complement strand
CAAACCAATTTCAACATTTCCAAAGATGAAAGAATTATTACAAAAAATTTTTAAAAAAAAAAGAATTTATTTTTTTTGATTATGGAGGTCAATATATCGATAATTTTTTATATTTAAAAAAAAATTTTCCAAAAATCAAATATTATTATTTAGATAATAAATATAATAACAGACAAATGAAAAGATTTGTAAAAGACAAAAAAATCAAAGATTTTAAAGTTATTAACAATATATATGAATTAAAAAACAATAGAATAGATTTTTTAAATTTTGGAAGTGTTTTACAATATATCAAAAACTACAAAAATATTTTATGTTTTTTAGAAAACAACAAACCAAAATATATATTAATTTCAGCTATGACTTTATTTCAAGGAAAATCAGAATCTTTTATATGTAAACAATTTAATGTTTGGCCTCAAATTAATTATTGTTATTTTTTTAACAAAAAATATCTTGATAAATTATTTGGAAAATATAATTATAAAAAAGTTTTTAATAGAAAAAATCACACAGATAAAAGAATCAATTTTTCTAATATTGAAGATAAAGAAAATCATTTTTTTCAATATTTAGATATTTTTTATAAAAAGAAGTAAGAAAAAAAATGAAAAATGAATTTCACAAAGGAGTAATACTTACGTCATTAGGTTCTTTTTGGTGGGGATTTATTGGAGTAATTTACTTTGAATATGTCTCTTTTATTGGACATGTAGAATTAGTTATTCATAGATGTTTATGGACAGCTGTAATGTTGATTATTACCACATCATTTCTTTCTAAATGGAAAATTTTTTACAATATATGTTGTAACAAAAAAAATTTATTTGGTTTATTTTTGTCTGGTTTATTAATTTTTATCAATTGGTCAATATGGATTTATGCAGTTGCTACTGAAAAAATAATCGATGCTAGTTTTGGATATTTCATAATGCCTATTATAAGTGTTTTACTAGGATATATTTTTTTTAAGGAAAATTTGAATATAAAAAAAATTTTCTCAATAATTTTAGTTTTTATATCAATAATAATAATGATTTTTATTAATTTAAAAACTTTACCTTGGGTTGGATTAATTGTTGCATTAAGTTGGGCTTTTTATAATCTTGTTAGAAAAAAAATAAATGTTGATACTGATGTAGGTCTTTTAATTGAAAGTTTATACATTCTTCCTTTTGCACTGATAAGTTTTTATTTTGTTTTTAGAAGTGGTGTAAACGATTTTAGTTTATCAAACCCAGGTTTTAGTTTATTTCTTATATTAGCTGGCCCAATGACTGTGATTCCTCTTTTTTTATATGTGAGAGGTGTCGAATTAATTGGCTTAGGTGCAACAGGTATGATTTTTTATATTACTCCTACATTACAGTTCATATTAGGTTATTTTTACTACAATGAAGAATTTTCATTAGTGAAATTTGTAAGTTTTATTATAATTTGGATTGCTGTAATCATATATCTAAAAGATCTTTATGAAACTAACTAGTTTATTTCTATTTTTATTTACATTTTATATTTCAATCTCATCAGCTAATGATCAAATTGATTTTAATAAATGGAAAAAAAGTTTTAAATCTGTAGCACTTGAAAATAATATTTCAGAAAAAACTTTTGATTTAGTAATGAAAAATGTCAAATTCTTACCTAAGGTTATTGAATATGATAGATTTCAACCTGAATTTTATGAAGACACAAAAACATATATATCAAAAAGAGCGTCCCAAAAAAAAGTTAAAAAAGGTATAAATTTTTATAATAACCAAAACAAATTGATAGATGTGATAGAAAAAAAATATGATATTGAAAAAGAACTATTGTTAGCTTTAATGGGTATTGAAACAAATTTTGGAACTTACGTTGGCAAGATGGATATATTATCTTCTTTAGCTACATTAAGTTTTGATAAAAGAAGATCTGAATTTTTTACAAATGAACTTTTAATTTTACTAAGATTAATTGATTCTAATCAAATAGATTATAAAACGCTTTACGGTTCTTGGGCTGGTGCTTTTGGTTTTTTTCAATTTATGCCATCAACTATAAAAAACTATGCAATAGATTTTAATAACGACGGTTATATAGATCTTAAAAATTCGTTTGATGCTTACGCTTCAGCAGCGAATTATCTAAATAAAATGGGATGGGATAAGAATTCACATTGTTTTTATAAAATTGAATTAACTGATACAATTTCCAAGAAATATTTAAATGTTTCAGCAAAAAAATTAAAAAATAAAAGAAAATTAAAGTATTTTAAAAAACATATAGTCACTAATGAAAAATTAAATTCAATCAATGAAAATTTAAAAGTTGCAATAGTTACACCTGATAAAGATATTATTCCAAATGCAGAAACTCTTAATCCTGCCTATATAGTTTTTGAAAATTATGAAATTATATTAAAATGGAACCGTTCATTAAGGTTTGCGTTAGCTGTTTGCACATTGAAAGATGAGATAAAAAATGAATTTTAAGATATTATCGTTTTTTTTACTCTTTTTGTTTTTTTCCAATTGTATTAAATCAACAAATAATATTTCAGAAAAAAATACGATTAAAATATTCAATAAATATAATAATTCAGGTTTTGCTCTAGTTTATAACAATGATTTAAAAGGAATTAATAAATTAGATGATAGATCTTTAAATATTTATCATAAATTTTTAAAGAAAAAATCTAAAGTTAAAATTACAAATCCAAAAAATGGTAAGTATCTGATAGCAGAAGTAAAATCAAATAAGATTAAGTTTTCTAATTTTTATAATTCTATTTTAAGCCTTAGAATTGCAGAAGAATTAGAAATAGATCTCAATGAACCATTTGTAGAAATTAATTTGATTTTTCAAGATTCTTTTTTTGTAGCTAAAAAAACAAAAATGTTTGAAGAGGAAAAAAGTGTAGCAGAAAAAGCGCCAGTCGATGGTATACAAATCAATGATTTGAATAAAAAAAAAATTATAAAAAAATCTTATAAAAAAGAAAAATTTTCTTATTCTATTAAAGTTGCTGATTTTTATTATAAAGATACAGCCAATTTAATGTTAGATAGAATTAAGAAAGAAACAAAGATTAATAATATATCAATATCGAGACTTTCCAATACTAAATATAGGGTATTAATAGGTCCTTTTAATGATATAAAAAGTTTAAAAGATGCGTTTGAAAAAATGAATTATTTTAACTTTGAAAATTTAATAATTTTAAAAAATGTTTAAAAATTTTTTTCTTATTTTTTTTATTAATTTATTTTTTTTTAATCATGCGATTGCTAATATTGAAATAAAAGCCAGAACTGCAATATTGCAAGATTTTTTATCAGGTGAGATCCTTTATGAAAAAGAGCCAGATAGGTCAATTTATCCTGCATCAATGACCAAGATAATGACGAGTATTATTGCCTTTGATTTAATTAAATCAGGTGATTTAACATTAGATGAAAAATTTACTATTTCTGAAAAAGCGTGGAGATTGTCTACATCAGGTTATTCCTCAATGTTTGTAATGATAGGTGATGAAGTATCCGTAGAAAATTTGCTTAAAGGCATTATAGTTGCTTCTGGTAATGATGCTTGTATTGCATTAGCAGAAGGTATTGCAGGAACTGAGGAAGAATTTGCTATTATGATGACCTCAAAGGCAAAAGAGATTGGAATGCAAAATACAAATTTTGCTAATTCCTCTGGAATAAATGATCCTGACAATTATTCAACTGTTAGAGATATTATGATTATGTCTCACTATCTTATAAAAGAACACCCTGATTATTATGAATGGTTTAGTGAAAAAGAATTTACATGGGATAGAACTGGAGGTGACCCAATAACCCAAGGCAACAGAAATCCTCTCTTGTATAAAAATATGGGAGCTGATGGAATTAAAACTGGCTATCTGGCTGTTGAAAGATATTCTTTAGCATCATCGATAGAGAGAAAAGGAAGAAGATTAATAGCCGTAGGAAGTGGTTTTGAGACAAAAAGTGAAAGATCAAAACAAAGTTCAAAACTTTTAACATATGGATTAACCAATTTCGATTTAGTTGAGATCTCAAAAAAAAAACAGCCTATTAATGATGTAGAAGTTTGGCTTGGTAAAGAAAGTACGGTTAAGGTTTATACTGAAGAAGATATTTATAAAATAATTAAAAAAGGTCAAAAAAGAAAATTAAAAACTAAAATGATATATGAAGGACCAATAGAAGCTCCAATTAAAAAGGATCAAAAATTGGCAAAACTAATGATCATTTATGATGATGAATTAATAGGAGAATATGAATTATTAGCATCAAAAGAGGTAAAAAAGGTGAATATTTTTTCTAGATTAATGAAATCTTTAAATTATTTAATCTGGGGTGATGTTTAAAAAGCCCGTAATAGTTTTTGAGGGTATAGAGGGTAGTGGTAAAAGTTACCACATTTCAAATATATCTAAGTATTTAAACAAAAAAAAAATCAGTCATATCAAGATTAGAGAACCAGGTGGATCTAAAGGGTCTGAAAAAATTAGAAAACTTATTTTAGATAAAAAATCATCTTTTAAAAAAGAGACTGATCTATTGCTGTATTTAGCTTCAAGAAGTGAAAATTTAAGTTTATTAAAAAAGTATTATAGAAAAAAAATTATTTTAATTGATAGGTTTGTTGATTCAACAATAGCTTATCAACATTTTGGGTTGGGTGCTAATTTAAAGCTTATAAATTATATAAATAAACATTTATTAAAAAATTTTAAGATAGATTTTACTTTTTTAAACATTGTAAATAACTCAAACATGATTAAAAGACTTAAATCTAGAAAATCACTAAATAGATACGATAAATTTGATAAAAAATTTTATTCAAAGGTGCAAAAGGGTTTTCTAAAACTAGCAAAAAAAAATAAAAAGAAATATCTTATTATAGACTCAAATTTAGATACAAAAATAAATAAAGATCTCATTATAAAAAAAATCAATCAATTCATATGAAAAATATCGAACCAATTAACCAAACTCATCTATTTGGTTTAAAAAAATTTATTAATCAACTAATTTTTTTAGAAAAAAATGAAATTCTTCCTAACAAAATTCTTTTAACAGGTCAAAAAGGAATTGGTAAATCCACAATGGCTTATCATCTTATAAATTATGTTTTATCTAAAGACGAGGATTTTCCATATGATGAAGATAATTTACAAATTAATCCAAAAAATTATTCATTTAAAACATTAATTAATAAATCTAATCAAAACTTTATATTAATTGATGTAAGTTTAGATAAAAAATTTATAGAAATAAATCAAATTAGAGAGATGATTTTAAATTTAAATAAATCATCTTTTAATAACAAGCCAAGATTCGTTCTTATTGATAATATTGAATATTTGAATTTAAATTCAATCAATGCCCTGTTAAAAATTTTAGAGGAACCATCTAAAGACATTTTTTTTATTTTGATAAATAATAACAAAAAAATACTCCCAACTATTTCTTCAAGATGTATTAATTTTAAAATTTTTTTAACAAATGAAGAAAATATATCAGTAGCGAACAAATTGTTAGATAATCAATTATACGACTTTATTAATAACGATCTACTTAATTATTATTCAACACCTGGTAATATTTATCATTTGATTAAATTTGCAAATGAAAATGAATATGATTTATCAAATATAACCCTAATTAATTTTTTGAAAATTATTCTTCAAAATAAACATTATAAGAAAAATAGTTATATTAATTATTTATTTTTTGATTTGATTGAATTTTATTTCAGAAAAATAAATAAATCTCTATCTTTAAAAATTTTTGATAAATATAATTATTTCATAAGAAGGATTTCTGAGACAAAAAAATTTAATTTGGATGAGGACACTTTATTTATTGAAATAGAGAATGAGATTTTAAATGGATAAAAATTTTTATATAACAACTCCAATTTATTACCCTTCAGCAAAACCACATATGGGCCATGCTTATTCAAGTATTATTGCAGATTTTTTTGCAAGATTTAAAAGCATGGATGGATATAATGTTCATTTTCTAACAGGTACTGATGAACATGGTTTGAAGATTCAAAGAGCTGCTGAGAGCAAGGGTGTAGAAACATTAAAGTTTTGTGAAGAAATAAGCAAAACTTTTAAAGATTTATCAAAAAAGTTAAATTTAACTAATACTGATTTTATAAGAACTACTGAAAAAAGACACAAAGATTCTGTTCAACATTTATGGAATGAGTTATTAAAAAATGATGATATTTATCTTTCAAAATATTCTGGATGGTATTCTGTTTCAGATGAAGCTTTCTATTCAGATGATGAAATAGAGGAAATTGATGGAAAAAAACAAGCTATTTCATCTAAATCAATTGTTGAGTGGATGGATGAGGAGTCTTATTTTTTTAGATTATCCAAATGGGAAAAACCTTTACTAGATTATTACGAGAAAAATCCCTTTTTTATTTCACCTGAATCAAGAAAAAATGAAGTAATTAGTTTTGTTAAAAATGGTCTTAAAGACTTGTCTGTCAGCAGAAAAAGTTTTTCTTGGGGGATTAAAGTGCCTAATGATAGTGAACATGTTATTTACGTTTGGTTAGATGCATTAACTAATTATATTAGTGCACTGAATTATCCTAATAAAACTGATAATTTATTTAAAAAATTTTGGCCAGCATCAATACACTTAATTGGTAAAGATATCTTAAGATTTCATGCTATATATTGGCCTGCATTTTTATTAGCTGCCAATATAGAACCTCCAAAAAAAATTTATGGACATGGATGGATTCTTTCAAATGATCAAAAAATGTCAAAATCAAAAGGAAATATTTTAGATCCACTTGAAATTATAAATGAATATGGTCTAGATCCGTTAAGATATTATCTTATCAAAGAGGTCTCTTTTGGTAATGATGGTAATATTTCTCAAGAAAAACTTGAAGACTGTATAAATAGTGATTTAGCAAATAATTATGGTAATTTATGTCAACGTGTTACAGCGTTTGCTATTAAAAATTGTAACAGCAAAATTCCAGAAAAAATTAATTTTATTAAAGATGATTTAGAAATTTTAGAAAAATACAGTAAAAATTTAGATAAGATCAGATTGAAAATAGACAAGCAAGATATCAATTATTATATAGATTTTATTGTTAAATCTTTATTTGAAGCTAATAAATATTTCAATGATCAAGAACCATGGAAAAAAAAAGATGATATCATAAGATTAAATACAATAGTTTATACAACATTAGAAATTGTAAGAAAAATCAGTTTTTTATTATATCCAATCATTCCTGACTCATCTTTGAAAGCATTGAAAATTTTTAATTTAAATGAAAATGACATTAATTTTTCTACTGTGTCAAATAATAACTTTCTAGTTAAAGGAAACTCCATTAATAAAATTGATATACTTTTTAATAAGATAGAAAAAAAAAATGATTGATTCACATTGCCACTTAGATCACGAACCTTTATATAGTGATTTAGAAAATATTATCAAAAGATCTAAAAACGTAGGGATTGAAAAATTATTAACTATATCAACATCAGTTAAAAGTTTTTCTATGGTAAAAAAGATTGTTGAAAAAGATGAAATCATTTATGGCACTATTGGTATTCATCCACATGAAACTAACAATGATACAATTAATTCAGATTTTATAGTTAAATGTTTAAAAGAAAATAAAAAGATAATTGGCATTGGTGAAACTGGATTAGATTTTTTTTATAATAACAGTGATAAAAAAAAACAACTGGATAGTTTTAATACACATATAGATGCTTCAATAAAAACTAATGTGCCATTAATAGTTCACTCCAGAAATGCTGAAGATGAAACATTTGAAATTCTTAACAAATATAGAGATCAAAAATTAAAAGTATTAATGCATTGTTTTACTGGATCAAAAGATTTTGCAGAAAAACTTTTAAACTTTAATACTTTTTTTTCTGCAAGTGGTATAATTACCTTCAAAAATTCTCAAGAATTACAAGAAACCTTTCGATTCTTGCCATTAGAAAGAATATTAATTGAGACAGATAGCCCTTTCTTAGCACCGGTTCCTAATAGAGGTAAAAAAAATGAACCATCTTTTATTGATTTTACTGCTGCTAAGCTTGCTGAGATTAAAGGTATAGACAAAATAGAGCTTATTAGAATAACAACAAAAAACTTTAATAAACTATTTTTTCAACAATAGTTATGAAATTTATTATTCTTGGATGTGGAAGTTCGATGGGTGTACCAAGACCAGACGGTTTTTTTGGTAATTGTGACCCAAAAAATAAAAAAAATTATAGAACCAGATGTTCAGCTTTAATTAAGACTTCTGACCATAATATTTTGATAGATACATCTCCTGATTTACGCCAACAATTACAAAGACATAAAATTAGAAAAATTGATAAAGTTTTTTTTTCACATATGCATGCTGATCAAACACATGGAATTAATGATCTAAGAGCATTTTATATAAGTAGTAGAAAACAAATTAATGTATATGCTGATAACGCAACATCTAAATATCTAAAAAAAAGTTTTTCATATACTTTTAAAAGTTTTTCAAAAGAATATCCAGCAACACTGAGATTAAATAGATTAAAAAATAGATTTTTTATAAAAAATGATAATAAAATAATAGATATAAAATCAATAAAGGTCCAACATGGTAAAGTGAAATCGAATTGTTTTATTATTGATAAAAAATTAGCTTATATCAGTGACGTGAATAAGATATTTGAAAAAGATTATAAACACTTTAAAAATTTAGAATATCTAATTATAGATTGTCTATGGTATAATTTTCATCCCTCACATTTTAACTTAAAAACCTCATTATTAATTATTGAAAAATTTAAACCTAAAAAAGCTATTTTAACTAATTTGTCACCTGTATTAGATTATAAAATTCTTAAAAAACTATTACCGAAAAATGTTGTCCCTGCTTATGATGGATTAAGTATAAAATTATAAAATACTTTCTATTTTATTTATAATTTTTTTTGATAATGGTTTAGTAAAAGATGAGAATGTATCTTCAATTTTACCCTCTTTATTTATAAGAATTTTATAAAAATTCCATTTTGGTATCGCAGATTTTCCATGATTTTCTTTGGCCCATTTAAACAATTCATGAGCATTATCTCCTTTGACATCAGTAATTTTTGATAAAGGAAAGTTAATATTAAAATTTACTTCACAAAACTCTTTAACTTCATTATTACTTTTTTTTTCTTGATTAAATGAATTGGATGGAACACCAAGTACAATTAACCCCTTTGATTTGTAATTATCCCATAATTTTTGCAAATCTTCATACTGATTAGTAAAACCACAATAGCTAGCTGTATTTACAATTAAAACTACTTTGTTTTTATACTTTTCAAAGCTTATTATTTCTCCAGAGATACTCTCTATATTCAAATCATAAAATAATTTTTCATAACTTGAATTTGCAAAATTTTTAAAAAAAAACATAAAAATAGTTAGACTAGCAAATATTAATTTTTTCATTTATTGGGGGTTAATAATATTAAAAAATAACCAAATAAAGTGGATAAAAGTGACCCAGTTAATACACCTATTTTTACACCATCCATGTATTGAGTATTTTCAACAAATGCTAAATTTCCAACAAAAAGGCTCATTGTAAAACCAATTCCAGTTAAAACACCTACGCCATAAAAATTAAACCAATTTGAGTTATTTGGCATTTGAGCAATTTTTGTTTTTATTGATACATAAGAGAAAATGAACACACCCAATTGTTTTCCCAAAAATAGTCCCAGTAAAATTCCTAAAGGCACTTTGTTTAATAATGAATTTAGAGATAAACCCTCCAAAGACACTCCAGCATTAGCAAAAGCAAATAAAGGCATTATTCCAAAAGCAACATATGGACTAATTGCGTGTTCTACTTTAATCAATAAAGAAAAATCTTTCTCTTTTTTTCTGTGAGGTATTGTTAATGCCAATAAAACACCAGCTATTGTTGCATGGATGCCAGAATTATGTGTAAAATCCCAAAGAAATATACCTACAATTAAATACGGTAAAAATTTTCTAATATTAAATTTATTTATGACTAATAAAATTATAAAAGCTAAAATCATTAAACTTAAATATTTTATACTTAAATCTCCTGAGTAAAATATGGCAATGATTAATATTGCTCCTAAATCATCAATAATTGCGAGAGCAGTTAAAAAAACTTTTAGAGATAATGGAACTCTTTTTCCCAATAAAGATAAAACACCTAAAGAAAAAGCAATATCAGTAGCAGAAGGTATGGCCCAACCCGTCATAGTTTCACTGTCACCAAAATTTATGAATACATAAAATAAAGCAGGTACTAACATACCACCAACTGCTGCAATTATTGGAAGTAAAGCTTGTTTTATATTTGATAACTCACCTTGTAAAAATTCTCTTTTGATTTCTAAAGTAACAAAAAAGAAGAAGATTGCCATTAAAGCATCATTTATCCAGTGAATAACGGATAGATTTAATCCAAAATTATTAATACCAATAAATAAATATTTATTTAGTGTTGAAAAGTACAACTCTGACAAATTAGAATTACTAATTATCAATGCTATTATAGCAGCAAATAGCAAAACCAATCCACTGGCTGCTTCAAGTTTAAAAAACCATCGAAAAGGTTTGGATATATAATCAATCATACTAATTATTAATTAAATCGTTAAAAAATAACATTATATCTTTTAAAGTTTCAAATAAATTAAACAACACTAATTCTAAGTTTGGAAAAACTTTTGATAAAGGTACTTTAAATGTATCTAGAAGAATTATCAATGCTACAAAAGATATCAATGCTACAATAATATATGAGAGAAGATTTCCGAAAGTAAATTTATTTGATTTCTGGTATTTTATTAGAGCATTTTCTTTTCTATTGATGGTTTTTTCATTTTTTTTAAAAAGTTTTTCTTTATCTTCTTTTTCATCATTTTTATTAATTTCTGTATCAATATGATTTTGATCGATTTCTTTTAAATCAATCTCAACTTGTTTTTTATTTGAAAAAAACCAAATATGATTACAAGATCCACATTGAATGTTTCTACCTTCAGCGGGTATTAAGTCTGGATCTACCTCAAATTTTTTGCGACAACTAATACACTCAATGATCATTTAATATTTATATATCAGATTCTGCTTAAATTACCTTTATTTTACTTATCTTTATACTTTGAAATAATTAATAAGTACTGTATTAGTTATCTTTTCGGAGTGTAGCGCAGCCTGGTAGCGCATCTGGTTTGGGACCAGAGGGTCGCAGGTTCGAATCCTGCCACTCCGACCAT
>MDSZ01007543.1_pt1 | contig 11312 bp, 10 predicted proteins | sample 811201 | NCBI WGS metagenome assembly MDSZ01 (sample SAMN05326647, study PRJNA326480) | marine metagenome | isolation source: seawater | place: Indian Ocean: North | collected 2010 | reverse complement strand
TCTCTCCTTGGTAAGTTGGAAAACTCTATTTTTATATACACAAAATTAGATATTTGATTTAATTACTTCTACTGTACAACGAGCTATTCCTGCTGAAAAATTGCTATTTATGATTTCCATGCCCTGAACAGTAAAATTTGTAAATCTCATGTGATTTGACTGATAATTATCAATTAAATCTGGATATCTAAGAGCGCCAGATACAGGAACACCCCTGTAATCTATGGGGAAAGCCCCACTATTGGCTATATTATTATTATTAAATAATGTTATTGTTTTGTCATTTTGGAAAGAAACCATGTCTAACAACTGATTTCTTGTATAAGCGTCTTCAGCTATGCAGTGAAAAAGCACATCCGTATAGATATACTGACCTCCACCAAGCTGATAGCCCCTATAGCTTCTTCTTGGAACTACTTCTATACCTATAGCTGGTAGCTGTATTCTCATTTCTGAAGGTATTTCAAATTCACCTTTTCCGTTATTAAAATTGGACGGTACATCTAGAGTTCTATACTGAATCTCTCTAAGCCAAGGAACATTATTACCGTATATAACATTAATATATTTATAACTATGTTCTACCTGAACCTTGCTACCAGTAGGTATTGGACTGTCAAAAACTACCCTCCCATTAAAATAATCTACCGTGTGAGCGTAGTCTCCGGTGGTATCTGAAGCGTAGAATGTGTCATCTACATATACGCCAGATATGCCGGGATACATATGGTTGTCGCCCACAATCGGGGCGGTCATTCCAGAAGGTGGATTAACTCCACTTTGCCAAACCCAGTTCTGCCTAAAGCCATCCCAAGCTTGACCAGCGCTGTAGTGTGGATACGAAGAAAGCTTTAACAAACTGTAATCTTGATTACTATGAGAAGTTTCTCCTTTGGTGACATTAAAGTAATTACCCTTGCCTAGTAAATTCCAATCTAGGAATTCTATAATATTATCTTGCAACTCATTGTTCAGAGTTGAGTCAAAAACGCTGTTAAAACCTTTAAGATTATTATTAGACATCTAGAGCTTTCCTTATTATTCTTTCTATTTCTTGCTGTTGCGGTTCTCCAACCAGCGCCCTGATAATAAAGTTCTCTTCTTCCGTTCCCGAAAACTTGGGTGGTATTCTAAAAACACCTCCGGGTTTCATGATCCCACCGCCAGTTCTACCCTTGTCTGAGGCTGAATATCTATAACCAATAATGATTGGAGTGTCACCCTTTTCTAGTAACCACTCTAACCAGTTTAGTTTAGAGTTAGGTACTCTTTTTATTGCTTCAGGTATGTCCCCAGCATCAACACCAGATATTATTACCTCAAGACCACCGTTTAATCTGTCATCTACTTTATCTATATTTACTTTTATTATTCTAGTAATAGTTTTAACTAAAGCATTTATTGCATTTAAAGCTTCCGCATTTGTAATGCCTAGCATAGCCGTTAAACTTCCCGGCCCGTTCTCTTCTAATAATTCTCTTACTTCTGGTTGAGCTAAAATTTGTTGCTCTACAAACATTCTAATATCTAAATCTATTCTATTTTTCTTTCTAAACAGAAGCTGGTTAAATGTTCCTGCAAGAGAAGCATTAACCTTCTTAGTAAAACTAGCCACAGTGTCTACAAGATTAAGTGTAATAGCCATACTAAGCCCTCTTCCAAAAACATGCAAAGTATCTATCTTGCTTTAATCCTAGAGGTATGTGTTCTCCAACTCTTTCAAATCTCATCTCTTTGTAATCTTTAATACCTTTATGTACCAATAATTGTTTTGCAGATAAAATTTTAGGTAAGTCAGTCATGAATCCAATTGTTTGAATAGATGCGTCAGGCACAACAATCCCTTTAGTAATTCCCGTCCACTGTTTTTCATCCCAATATACTTTTAGTTTTATGTCGGTCAACACTTCGGTTTCTTTAATAGTTTTAGTTCCACGGTTATGTGTGCCGCCTCCTCGCCTGTGATTATTTATAGAGTTTTTATCTGGTACATTATCATCTGGATTATATACTATAACTTCTCTTTTTTCTATAGATATAAGTTGACATGTAACTCCAAATATATTAAACGTGGAGTCTATCACATCGAAGTATTTATCGAAAACAGATTGTGGAACATTAATAGGCATATATCACCATGTGGATAAAAGAACTCTTTTCCAAGTATTTGTAGCTACGCAAACATAAATATAATTTGAATCCCACCTGATTTGACCCGGAGTTCCTGCTGTGCTGGCAGTTGCTATAGTCCCTTGTAATGGCATATTGCCAGAAACACTATCTATCATTCCAGACGTATGAATGAGATCTGCATCTAAAGCTATAGATGATCCACTTTGTAATATCTCAAGAGCTTCTAACTGACCACTTACAGAAACAGTTGATGTGGGATGAGATGTTCCAATTCCTAGTCTTGCGCTTCCGCTGTCATAAACAAAGTTATCAACATTTGCAAGACCCATAGCATTTCCATATCCAGATCCATCTATAAATGGTATACCGCTAACATGGACACCTTGATCCATAGCCTTGATATCACCACCTCCAAGCTTATGTTTACCGAGCTGAACTAAAACGCTACCGTCAGTAGCTTCACGAACAACATAGCCAAGAGGAGAAGAATAATTAGGAATTTCAGGAGAAGTATTTGTATAACTTCCAGTAGCGGTCGGTGAAAGGAACAACTCATCACCAGCAGTAAACGCTGCCGTATTGACACCACTAACTATTCCATAAGTGGTAACATATCCATAACTATTATTTTCTATGTCATGAGTAACTAAACCAACTACTTTAGAATTACTTTCAGAATTAGCTATAGCGTATGCTATAGTTGGCGCTGTGTTTGCATAAGATCCTGTAATTCTAACACCAGAACCATTCAAGATAGTCGAGCCAGTGCTATTATATACTCTTAAATATTCTTCTTGTCCTACCTGTTGTGCGACTTCAGACTCATCATTATAAACAACTAGAGAATGGCTAGTTGAATCATACCACACCCTACCTTCTGCGTGTGGAGGGTGATTAGCTTGAGAGGTAAGGTTGATATCCAAAACATTGTAAATACCACTGTCAGCAGTTATTACTCCGCTAACATCTAATGTGCTTTGGGGTATATCTGTTCCAATACCAATCCTATCTTCACTGGCATCTAGTCTGAAAAGATTATCATTGCTAGCGCCTTCCATTCTAAGATCTCTGTCAGCACCGTTGTCATTAAAAACAATGCCTACAGAACCAGCACCAACATCTAGAACACTAATCTGGCACTCTGCGCTATTACCTCCCCCTCTAATAAAAACATCAGAGCCATCTTTAGCGCTTATAAAAGTATGAGTGCCAGTACTAGCCATCATATAGTCAAGAGTACCAGCCATCTCTGTGTGTTTCATGCCAGCGTAAAAAGTGCTAGCTGATAAAGCGCAGTCACCAAGCATAACCCCGCTTCCATTTCTATCAGCAATTCTTATACAGTTACCTTCATCATAAACAATGTCTACATCGTGTTCTGGTACTACGCTGCTAGCTGCGGGCCTGTACTTACCAAGGGTAATACCACTTTCATGTACAGAAATTTGGTGGTCATGTTTATTTCCTCCACCTCTAATATAAACATTTTTCATATCCTCTGCACTAATATATGTGTGGCTACCAGCACTCATAATCATGTACTCGTCGGCTGAGTCCATTTGAGTATGCTTTAAACCAAAATATGCGCCCGGAGACGACGCGCTGTAAACGCCGCTACCAACAACTAATTTAGTGCCTACTAGAATGTCGCCATTTCTAACGTCAAGTTTATAACCGTTTGATGGGTTGTCAGTTCCAATCCCAACAGTCCCACCAGATTCGTAAACGCTACTAGCTCCTAAAGTATCATCATCACTCCACCTAGCTAAAAAGCTATGAACACCACTTGGTGTGTCAACCATTACTCCACTTAACGCAGCTATATTTTCAGCATTGGTGACACCAGATGTCATTAATTGTCCAGAAATAAAGATTAAATCTGGAACGTCAGATAAAACTAAAGTTCTAAAACTTGGTCTAGCAGGAGGACAACCAACTCCACATCCGCTGGCAGGGCCAGCAAAAATTAATCCAGTATCTTGCGGCTTTAAAAATAAGTATTGATCTACAACGCCACTAAGCTCTATTACAGATTGTATGTTTGCATCACCTAAAATATTTCTTTCAAAATGCTCCAGCTGTCTTCCACCACTATATGCAGGAACAGTAGTTCCACTTGCAAATAATATGCCAGATACACCAGTGTGAACACCAGAAGTGTGAATGGTTGAAAATGCTGGAGTGCCACCAATATCAATAGAAAAAGATGGATTTGGCTGATTAATGCCTAGTCTGTTATCAACATTATTCCAAACAAAATTACTGTCATGACCAAGCGCTTTATCAGAAATCCAAAATGTAACACCGCTTGATTTAGGAACAACTCCAGATAATGCCATAACAGCATTAGTAGCTGGATAAGTGGAATAAACTTCTTTAGCTCCAGCGTTAAATGAAACTAAATTATTACTATTACTACTAGCAAGGACAAATCTGGAAATAGTATCTGTTGAAGAATCAGTAAATACCCCAGACCCCACTTCGTAATCAGTGCCGTCAGTGGCGGCATAAAATATTACATCGCCGTTGTCAAAACTAGAAGCAAACGAACTAAAACCAGTAATGCTTCCTTCTAATAGAAAAGCACTAGTTCCAGTTGTATACGAAAGCTCTTTAGTTCTATCTGCTATTTTAGGTACTTGTGACATTTAATTCTTCCGTATTAGGTAAAGTTTTGAACAGTAATTGAAGCCTCCGGTATTACGCCACTTTGAAGTCCATATACAACTATGTCATTTCTTCTTGAATTAACAAATTCGCCATTATCATTTCTAACAGCCAAGGTGAAGAAATCATCTTCTCTTACAACTACCGCTGGAGTAACTAAGTCCATACTCTGTGGACCACTATTAGAAGTTGTACCATTGCTGTGAGCAATAACTGCGTAGTTAGTATTACCAGCACCCAAAAGCCCATCTTTGAAAAAGATTTTGTAGGTTCCAGCACCACTAGCGTGAATGGCAGAAATATTGTAAGAGCTAGTTACAGCAATTCCACTTAAGCCACTATCACTTAAAGATCCATTTAAATATGCAGCACCGTTAAAACTGATCCATGCTAAAGCATTTGTCTTAGCGGTATGATATTCTGAGTTATCGTAATCAAACTTAAACTTAGTGTAGGTATCTTCCATTCCTCCGTGATTGCCGCTACCAACGTGAATGACTTCTCCATACTTTGCAGTATCTGGATTGGTCATAGAAAAATGCAATCCATGATTGTCAGTTTCTAGAAGTGTTGCTTCTCCACTATGGTTAATCCAGTTTTCAGTTACTCCACCTAAACCAAAGTTACCCGTCATCATCCTTATTCCACTAACAGTAATATACTGAGTGTGTTTATCGCCCGTGTCTAGGTCAGCCAAGGTGTCATGGCTAACATTACCACTGCCGGGATATGGCTCCCATTGATATTTTTCTTCTGTAGATAAATGTGAAGTATTGTCAGTGTCAAAAAACAAACCACTGCCAACATCTATAATATTTTTAAATTTTACAATTCCATTATCAAATGGATAAGTTGAAAAATCACCGCTAGCAGCAATTGGAACAATAGAGTCAACTATATCGACCATATTATGTCTAATGTCTAGTGCAGAAATAGCACCAGCATTGTTATCAGCTAGCTCTGAATTTATGGTACTTTTAAGATCTGTACTATTTTTTACTGACATTTTTGTAATCTCCTTTAATATCTAAAATATCCACCTCTATGGTCATAATCACTGTGAGTCCTAGAAACAAAGTCGCTACCGGGACTGTAAGGACCGAGAATAGCTTGACCAGCCAAGCTTCCTCCAGCAACATAATCGTAAACTAACTGATCATATTTTTCACATAAGTCTTTATATAACATTGTAAGCGTAGTTGCCACACCTCTTAGGTCTATTGCAGATGGTCCGTCTTTTATAGAAATTGCATTAGAAGCTTCTGTTCTCACCTCGCTACCAATTATAACACACGCTGTTTTAAGTGTTGTTAAATTTATAAACACATTATCTTTAGGATCATCTGTAGGATCTGGAGAAAGCGAACACTGTTCTACGTTCACCACGTAATCATTAGCTAAATCCAAGTCTTCTGTCACCAACTGAGCAGCAACTAAAATAGTTGTCTCTAAACGCTTTACGGAATATTTGTAATTGGAAGGATCTACATCATTAACGATGTGTCTAACCATTGTTGAAATTTGGCCTTGCCACGACATATTTGCACCTATAAGTTACAGTGGGTTTTAAAATCATATATATCAGTATAGTATGTTCCACTTGGCAAAGCTATCTTTGCTTGAAGTTTGTAATGTCCTGCCTCGTCTAAATCGCCTGCTATTGTATCGTAATGAAATTTACCATCAGTGCCATCACCTAAAAGAATGCCACTACGTGTGATAACTTCGTCGTCTGGTTTTTTAATATAAATAGTAATGCTAGAATTGTTAGAAATATCTACGCCGCTGCCGGTCTCCTGAACGGTCATCGAAAATCTAGTGCCAACATTATCTACATGTATTTCGCTAGCCATATTTTTACCTTAGTAAAGTAATATCTTTTGTTCTAACTATATTTAAAATAACATTAACTGTTTTCATAATATTGCTGGATTTTGTCTTTTTAGTTCTAGGATAATATCTTGTGTCTTAATAATATTAAGTGTGTGTGTTTTTGTACTCTTTAATGAAATATTTAAGGGGACTATACCGCCGTTAAAAAAATCCATCAAACCAGTTGAAAATGGGAATTGGCTAAAAATAAACATTATACTTGCGGGTCCGTAATTACTGGGTTTGTTACTTGGTTCTCCAAAGTTTGTTTTAGTAGGTCTAATTCATACTTTCTGACATTTTCAGATAAATATTCTCTTACAATCCTGTTGGCAAATACTGATTTGCTTTCTGGATTATCTAAACCATCCACCGTATCTGGCCTGTTGTAATTTACGCATATAGCCTCAATTACCCGCTCGACATCCTGATCCGCTATCTCGACTGAAAATGTAGCCATAATTCACCTATATTCCTAGTTATCTAACATAATATACACCAATTAGTACAACTCATGTATAGACCCATTTTTGTCTTTAAATACCAATTTGTCATTATCTGAGCTGTAAAACAAGGATTTATTGGGAGCAGAAACATTAGCTATTTGTGTGTCAAAGACCAGTGAACCCGCCTTGTCAACTGATAATAATGTATTTCCAGTGCTATTCTTAAATTCTTGTAGATTAGAGGATTGCCCTAAAGCTGAATTTATGGTTAAAGGGACTTCAATTGAAGAACTGTTGTTTATGCTTACACCATTGCTTTTAGCGACATATAATAAATTTGCACCCCTGTGCGTTATAAAAAAACCATTCGTATAATTCATAATATAAAAATTATCTGTGTCTACCACATTGCCAATACTGTCGATATCGCCATAAACATATCCATTTGTGGGCGCATCTGCAAAAGCTGTACTATATGGTTTTAGTCCTAATTTCCAAGTGGGATCTGACTCATCTGTTATATGCAGAGCTACAATATCATTTCCACCATTATCAATATAAGCGTGGAATAAAGAACCTGCGGAACTTGAATAGAACTGAGCATCCTTGATGGAGCCGCTTACAGCAAGATTGCCATCAATATATAGGGTGGTATCTGAAGAGTCCCAAATAAAAGTGTCGTCTCCACCTATAGTATTTTCGTCGCTCCAATACGCAACGTTACCAGTATTTCCAGAACCAATAAACGCTCTGGTTTGCACTAAACCATCTGGACAAGCTATACCACTGTATCTAGGAAGCAATCCAGAAACATTACCATCAGGGTTAACAAAGACGGAGTGGGTAGCGGGATACGTGCAAAAAACTGTAGAAACGCCATCAAGATTAATTTTGTTACCACTAGGATCTGTGCTAGTAAATATCAAATCTCTAGATAAAATGCCATCATTAAAAGTCCCTAATCCAATTTCAAACCTTACATTATTTTCTATGGCGTAGAATGTTTCATTGCCATTGCCAACGCCGCTAGCAAACGATTGGAAGCCACCATAAGTATCATGTATAGTGACACTTCCAGAACCCTCTGTTAGTGATGTTTCTCGTACTCTGTCTGATAAATTAAACATAAAAAATCCATTAAGTAGGTGGTGTATGTCCTATATTTTCATTTTCTAAGAAATTAATATAACCTCTCCTCATATCTGGCTTAACATTTTTGTTTCCGTCTTTGTAGAAGGTTGGTGATTCATAATAATTATTATGCCAATTATCTTCAGTCATTGCATAAGCAACTAAATCGCCGGAAGCTGTAAGACTTATGTTGTTACATCTATTTCCTGTAAAAAATCTGATTTGACTATCCCAAGAACTAGAACTCTGTCCACTAGTCCATACGGAAATTATATAATGTCTTCTTTGATAGCCAAACCTTGCAGTAGTATTTGCATCATAAGAATTCCTGATACTTCTTACTGGACTTTCAAGTTGCTCGTCCCACTTATAGCCCCAAAGACCTGCTATGACTGTGCCATCTTCATTAATCGCGTTGTCTATTAACAATGGGCTATACCTATTATTTTCATAGTCAATTTGGTTTATAAAGTCTTGAGTGTAGCCTATGTCTCTAAGTCTATCAAATTGCCAAGGATTTTCCATAAAGAAATAGTTACGATATGCAAATCCACCGTTTCTTCTATAAAGTCCACTTCCAACAACTATGCTATCTCCATCACCACTAAGTTCAAATGGTAGCGGTCTCGTAGCAAGTTTATCATTGCGTTTTTCCGTATTAACATTTTCAACTTCATGAAATATTGATGTAATAAAATTAGGGCCGGGGTCAATTCCTTCAATTGTTGTCTCAAATAAAAGTGATCTTTGTCTATCTTTTTCCTTCAAGCTATAGTTATAATGCGAATCTGGGGTTCTTCTATATGGTGTATCAAACACATCAGCACGAACTTGGGAAGTACCAGTTACGGGATGATAGCTAGACGAAACCGAATCAGATGTTACATCTCTACATCTTAAATATGCCACAACGTGACCCTGATTAGATATTGAAGTTGTTTTTATGTCGCTCTTAAAACCAAAATTAGCTGCTAGAGGCCCGTGGTCAAATTTTGTGTAATCATTCCAAATTATGCCACCCTTAAAATCTCGTAGTTTATTACCACCATGCCGATCACGAAGATAAGCATTTGGAGGATAAATGGTACTAAGGTAATATCTAGATTCATGTGCATTATACATCGTACTACGCTGACCCATATGAAAATCTTTTTTCTCCCCTAAAACGCTTGAGTTAAAATTATATGACGTATCTCCATTAGCGCTTAGAACAGAGCCACTGTTTGCAATACGATAAGTAAGCGTTGTGGTTGTATATCTAGCAATTATCACTGTACCATTATCTGCTATGCTTGGATCGTAATAGGTAGGCCATCCATCAGCGTAGGAGCCATAAACTTCAGCACCAGAAGAATATATTAATCCACTGCCTTCGGTATATGGAAGGATACCACTTCCGTAAGCAAGTCTATCTTCGTTATAGCTTTTTCTTACCGTAGCGGGTCTAGTCTTAGTAAGATCTACAATTTCAATTTCACTACTTCTAGTAAAAAGATTGTTTACTCTCTCGTATCTTGGAAATTTATAACTAAATATAGCTAGAGTTCCACTTGAATTTACACTAGCTTGTATATCATCTATAGGATGGTAGTTTTCAGGATGAACACTATTAAATCCCGATTTAACTGCACCCAGCACATCATAAACTTGTCCAAGTCCATAATAGGCGTTATATCTTGGATCTTCTGTTTTGGTAGTGAATCCACCTATTCCTGATGTTGGAGGAGGATTGTTTAGCAATGTTTTAAACCCCCCACCGAGATTTTCATAAGCGGTATCACTAATAAAATCAGAATGCTGTGAATAATTACGGCAAAGTATAGTTCCCTTACCATTGTACAAAAATGTTGACGCTGTTCCCTTTGGCTTTCTTGGGTTTACAACTGCTATATTATGACCGGAAGCGTCCATAGAAAAGTTTCTTATTAAAGAATTAAAGCTATCGTTATCTTTATCAAAAGTATAAATCGTTCCGCTTGCAGGAATATGATACTTCAAAGGCATTGGTCTTACGGTGGTAGTCGTAGTAGTTGTGGTAGTTGTAACTACAAAATTATCAATTGCCACTTTTACGTCATAGAAATCTACGCCAGCAACGTCTTTAGAATTTAAGCCCTCTTGCGAAACTGCCAGTATATTACCAGAAGCATTAAGAGAGATATCCGTTCCAAAAGTTGAAGCTCTTACGTCAGTATTTAAAGCTGCGTCCGATGTTAATCCTAATGCTTTAGGATTTGGTTCTCCAAATTCAGAAGCTAAATCATAATAAGATGCTTCATGCATATCTGCATCAGGAGAGTAGAAAAGTTCAAAGCATCCATGTTGAGCAGCACCTGAAAATTCTACTTGAGTATTATATAATTTTAGTAAATCAAAATGATTAATCATATAAGGGCTGGTGGTATCAGGTCTTCCGGGGTTAGAAAAAGCAACAATATTACCACTATTATTTATAGAAACTTTATTGTGAATGTGACAAAACTTAACATTACGATTAAAAACTGGATTGCCATAATCGTCCAAAACATCAGTATCATAAGGACCATTATCACCATATTGTCTTTCTTGCAAAATAATAGAATCTCTACTATCTCGTGAAAAAGTTTTGACCCATTCGTTTTGAGATTGATTGAAAGCATGTATTTCTTGAAAATGAAAAGATTGACGACTGTGATTTCTGAATGCAACAGCTATAACATTTCCCGAATCGTTCATGTCATAATCAATATCAAAATAGTCTCTAGATATGCTAAGATGTTCGCTTAATCGTATTGAATGTTTATCGCCACTAGTAAAGTATCGTAGCTCATTAATTGAGCCTCCAACATCTTTAGCTCCAAGCATGTCCCATCGTTTGTCTACAGCATTATACTGCCAAACGTCTATATAAAATCCATTTTTGTATTGAAAATCTCTACCGCCGTCAACAGATAAATTTGTATTAGATCCAAAAGCTTTTGAATTATTATAGCTAGTATTAACGCCACCTTCTTTTAGTGTCTTGCTCAAATCTATTGATCTGAGCGCAGAGTTATTTTCATATCTTAGTCCTGCTATCACGCT
>MDSZ01173597.1_pt1 | contig 11313 bp, 10 predicted proteins | sample 811201 | NCBI WGS metagenome assembly MDSZ01 (sample SAMN05326647, study PRJNA326480) | marine metagenome | isolation source: seawater | place: Indian Ocean: North | collected 2010 | reverse complement strand
GAACAAAAATTTTATAAGAATAATCCCTAGATTAGATATAAAGAATGGGAATTTAATTAAAGGTATTAATTTGGAAGGACTTAGAATTTTAGGAGATCCTTATAATTTTTCATGTTTATATAGTGATTTAGGTGCAGACGAAATAAGTTACCTTGATAATGTTGCCACTTTATATGGAACAAATAACTTAACAAAATTTATAAGTAAAACTGCAAAAAATATGTTTATACCCCTTTCTGTAGGCGGAGGGATAAAAAGTTTAAAAGATATAGAGGAAGTGCTAAAGTCAGGCGCTGATAAAGTTTTAATTAATTCTGCAGCAATAGAAAATATTAAGCTAATAAAAGATGCCTCTAGAATATTTGGGAGTTCAACAATTTGTTCAACTATTGAGACTTTAAAATATAAAGATAAATACTTTGTTCTCAAATCTCATGGAAGAGATATAACCGATAAAAAGATTGTAGATTGGGCAATGAGACTACAAGATTTTGGTGCTGGTGAAATTTCAATTACATCTGTTGACAAAGATGGATTGGGTGAAGGTTATGACGTAGATATTGTAAGGAAAATATCAAAAAAATTAACAATACCAACTATCGCGCATGGTGGATGTGGAAACATCGATCAAATAATTAAATTAGTCTCCAATACAAATATTTCTGGTGTTATGATTGCCTCGTATTTGCATTATTATTATGCGCCTAAATTCAAAAAAATAAAATTTAAATTTGGAAATACAGCTTATTATGATGCTATAAAAAAAAAATTTAAATTTAGTAACTTAATATTAAAAATAAAAAAGAAACTTAAATTAAAAAATTTTAATGTCAGAATCTAATAAAAATAAAATAACAGTAGGATTGGTTAACTTAAATATAAATAATCTTTTTAGTATTTATCATTTTTTAATTAATCAAAATTTTAATGTTTCAATTATAAATATTAATGAAAAAATTAAAAATTTTGATGTTTTAGTTTTACCAGGAGTGGGTTCTTTTAAAGCTGCAATACACATTTTAAAAAAAAAAAATTTTGATGAAAAAATAATTGAGTATTATCTCAAAAAAAAATTTATTTTTGCAATATGTTTGGGTATGCAATTGCTTTTTGAAAAAAGTGAAGAATTTGGAAACACAAAGGGTCTTGGAATAGTAAAAGGACGAGTTCTTAAATTTCCAAAAAAATCAAATTTATTAATTCCTCATGTTGGATGGAATAAAGTTATAAACTATAATAAAAAATTTAATTTTTTAAATAAAAAAAGTTTTTACTTTATACATTCATTTTATTGTAAACCAAAAAACAAAGATATTATTTTATCAAATACAATTTATAAAAATAATAAATTTTGTTCATCTATTTTTACAAATAATATTTTAGCAACACAGTTCCATCCTGAAAAAAGTGGAAAGTCTGGAATTCAACTGGTTCAAAAACTTAAAAAAATTATTTAATGAAATTAAAAAATTATTATGGATTACCAAAGAAAGTAATTTTTTGTAAAAAAACTCTTATTTCAAATCAAAGACCAAATTCAGCAGTAGAATTTTATCATAATAAAAATACTCAAAAAAAAACTTTAAATATAGATAAAAATAGAATTTCGGATAGTTGGAAATACTCTCGAATAAAACTTAAAATTAATTACAAAGAAAGAGAAAAAAAATTACTTAAACTGTTAGATAAACATAGGGGTAAGTATGGAAAATATGATTGTATCGTTCCAGGTAGCGGTGGAAAAGATAGTTGTTTTGCAACTCACATTCTAAAAAAAAAATATGGCATGAGTCCTTTAACTGTAACTTGGCCACCTATACTTTATACAGATTATGGGAAAAAAAATTTCGAAAGTTGGATTAGCACATGTAACGTAGACAATATATCAGCAAAAAGAAATAAAAATTTGATGAGATACTTAACTAAACAATCAATCTTAAATCTATTACATCCATTTCAAACATTTATACTTGGGCAAAAAAATTTTGCTCCAAAAATTGCAAATAAATATAATATACCATTAGTTTTTTATGGAGAAAATGAAGCTGAACATGGAAATCCGATAGCTGATAATTCAACTTCTTTAAGAAACAATTCTTATTATGTTTATAAGAATATAGATAAGTTATTTTTAGGAGGAAAAAAAATTAATGATATTTTAAAAGAAACTAATTTTAAAAAAAAAGATTTAGATTTATTCTTACCCTTAGATACAAAAAAAATTAAAAATAAGTTAGAAGTTCACTATTTGGGCTATTATTTAAATTGGATACCTCAAGAAACATATTATTATAGCGTTAAAAATTGCGGTTTCAGGCCAAGACCTTTTAGAACACAAGGAACTTACAGTAAGTACAATAGTATCGATGATAAAATCGATGACTTACACTATTATACTACTTTTATTAAATTTGGTATTGGCAGAGCCACTTATGATGTTTCTCAAGAAATAAGAAATAACCACATCGATTTTGATGAGGGAAAAAAATTGATTAAAAAATATGATGGAGAATTCCCATCTTTGTACTTTAAGGAAATTATGAATTATTTGAATATAAAGGAAAAATATTTTTTAAATTTGTGTGATAAATTTAGATCACCACATTTGTGGAAAAAAATTAAAAATGAATTCAAGTTAAGGCATACAGCTAATAAAGATGGAACAGACGATTAATGAAACATAGGATGGCCTTTTTTACCTCAACAAGAGGAGATATGACTATTTTTGAGCCTTTAATTAATGAGGTTAAGAAAAATAGAAATTTCGATTATTTGTTTTTTGTTCATGGAACTCATCTTAAAAAAGAATATGGATATACGATAAAAGATATAAAAAAAAAATTCAAAATTTCAGAAAAATTTTATTCGGTCAGCAAAATTGATAATACATTTGGAATAATGGAGTCAATTAAAATGACACAAATTAATGTTAATAGAATATTTAATAAGTATAAATTTGACTCAGTTGTAATTTTAGGTGATAGAATTGAAAGATTGCCAATAATCACAGCTGCAATTGCATATAGAAAATATATTTTTCATTTACATGGAGGCGAAATTACAACAGGTGTGTTGGATGATCAGGTAAGGCACATGATAACAAAATCTTCGCATCTTCACTTTGCAATTTGCGAAAAATATAAGAAAAACATACTTAAGATGTCTGAAGAGAAATTTCGTGTTCATAATGTAGGTTCTCTAGGGATAGAAAAAATTAAAGAAAAATTTGATAAAAAAATATCTTTGAGAAACACAAATAGCGTAATAGTGACTTATCATCCTGAAACATTAAAAAAAAAATTTAATTGGAAGAAAAATTTCTTAAACATTTTGAAAGCATTAAATAAATACAAATTTGATGTTACAATTACTTCCCCAGGTCATGAAAAAGGAACTCAAAAACAAATCGAGTTTATTAAAAAATTTATAAGAGATAAAAAAAATTTTAAATTTGAAGAGTCTCTTGGAATAAATGGCTATTTTAATAAAGTAAGGGAAACTCTATTTGTTATAGGTAATTCATCAAGTGGAATAATTGAAATTCCATACTTCAAAATTCCTACAATCAATATAGGATTAAGACAAAATGGAAGATTTTTTCATAAATCCATAATACAGTGTGATGCAAAATATTCTTCAATAATAGAGGCTATTGAAAAAGCTAAATCAAAAAAATTTAGAAATAATATTAAATCAATGAAACTTCATTTTGGTACTGGTGGTTCTGCAAAAAAAATATTAAGTATAATTAAAAAAAATCTTAAAAATAAAGAAAAATTATTAAATAAAAAATTTTATAGTAAATAAAAATAATGAAAAATATCCTAATAACAACAAATACGACAATTAAAGAAACTTTAGGCAAACTTCAAAAAAGTTCTTTGAAATGTTTAATTGTAATCAATCAAAAAAAAATTTTATTAGGTACCATAAATGATGGTGACATAAGAAGAGCACTTCTAAAAAAAGCTAAGACGAGTTTTACAATAAAGAACTATTACCAAAGGAATTGTTATTACATTAAAGAAAATCAAATTAATAATATAGATATTAAGAATAAGTTTAAAAAATTAGATATAAATATAATACCAATAGTTAACAATGATAATAAAGTCATAAGTTATGTTTCACAAAAATTAAAAAATAAAAAAATTTCTAAAACCAAAAAAGTTGAGACAGTAATTATGGCTGGTGGATTAGGTTCCAGACTTAGACCATATACTAATATACTTCCAAAACCATTACTTCCATTTAAAGGAAAAACAATTATAGAAAATGTGATAGAAAGATTTACTGATTATGGATTAAATAAATTTACTATTTCTCTTAATTACAAGAATATCTTGATTAAATCATTTTTTAAAGAACTAAAACCAAAATACAATTTAACTTTTCTAGAAGAAAGTAGGCCACTCGGAACTGCAGGTATTCTATATAAATTAAGAAATAAAAATAAAGTATATCTTATTTCAAATTGTGATGTAATTCTAAATATTGATTACATAAAGCTATTAAAATTTCATGAAACAGAGAAATTTGACATTACAGTAGCAGTATCTTTAGAAAAAGATAAAATTCCTTATGGAGTTTGTGAAGTCAAAGAAAATAAACTTAAAAAAATAATAGAAAAACCACAAAAAAATTATTTAGCAAATACAGGTGTATATGTTGTTAAATCTGAAATTTTTAATCTTATTAAAAAAAATGAGAATATAAGTTTTGTAAATTTAATTGAAAAAGCTTTATCTAAAAATTTTAAATTGGGAGTCTTTAGAGTCCATAGCAAAACTTGGATAGATTTAGGCCAATCTGTTGAATTTAATAGAAAAAAAAATGATTAAAAAAAAAATTGTTGCAATTATACCAGCCAGAGGTAACAGCAGTAGGCTTAAAAATAAAAATCTTAAAAAATTTAATGGTTATCCTTTGATATATTGGACGTTAAAATCTGCCTTAAAAAGTAAATTAATTAATAAAGTTATAGTTTCAAGCGACTCAACAAGAATTTTAAATTACTGTTCAAAATTTAGCTCTATATCTTTATCAAAAAGACCAAAAAATTTATCATTAAATAACACAAAAATAGAAAAAGTAATTTTAAATGAAATAAACAAAAATGATTTAATTAAATTTGATTATTTTATATTGCTTCAACCAACTTCACCTTTGAGAACATTGAGATCTATAAATGACTCTATTAAATTAACTTTAAAAAAAAGGGCATCTACTTGTGTTAGTTTTTACAAAATTAAGTATAATTTTTTAAATATATTTAAAATTAATAGCCTTAAAATTTTAGAAGTGGAAAGAAACACAAAGATATCAAAAAAAAATAATTTTTTTATTCCTAGTGGAGATATTTATATTTCTAGTATAAAAAAATTTATTAAAGAAAAAACTTTTATAACAAAAAAAACAATTCCATATATTATAAAAAATAAATACTCTGATATAGATTATTTACATGAATTTAAAATAGCTGAGAAAATTCAAAGAAACTAAAATTTTTTTTTAAGTTTGAGGTCAAACAAATTAGAATTGGCAAAAATTTTTTTATTAATAAAACTTTTTAAATGTTTATAAAAATTAAGCTTAGTTAGTTTAAAATATCTTAGATAGTCGTTCAAGTGTTCTCTTGGAAAAATATGATCATATTTTTTTACAAGATTTAATCCTTTTTTTCTATTAATATACCCTAATCTTATGGCTATACTAGCGTCAGTAGTTGCCCTGCTAAAACCAAATTTTAAATATGCTAAAAACATATGAAGGGCATAAAGTTTCTGATCAGTATGTGAATGGTTGTTGATTGCATTAGAATCTGCTTTTTTTGTATACATCAAACCACATTTTTCCTTTGCAATTTTGAAGTGTTTTTTTTCATCCCAAAATTCCCAGCTAGACCAATAAATTTTACTAATTTTACTCGTTTTTTTTATTTCTTTTTTGGTAAGGTAGATATCTTGAAAATTTTTTAATTTTTTTCCTTTGTAATAATTCTCAATTTGCTGTCCCTCTAGCAAAAATTTTTGAATTTCTGAAAGTTTTACAAATTTTTTTAAGAAATTTTTATTACTTCCTCCGTAAGAGCTCTCTGGCTCTTCTCCATCAAAGATATATTTTATGTTATATTTAATAGCTATTTTAATTGGATATATTGTGATAGCGGTTAACCAAGCTTGCTGGGGAATACCTATCTTTTTCAAACACCTCTGATCGTAATCTCTAAAATAATTTTTATTTTTTAAAGTAATTAAATCAAATCCACTTTTTTTAAAATTTATTATATTTTTTTTTCCAATTTTTGTAAAAAGTGGAGGTTCACAAAAAACACAAAGAGGCCGTAATCCTAATACATTTTTAACTTTCCAAGCGACATACGAACTATCTTTTCCACCTCCCACTGGCACAACACAATTATATTTTTGATTAGTTGTTTTTTTATTTATAGAGTCCGCAATTTTTATAAGTTCTTTAAATCTTTTACCCCAATTAAATTTTTTTAAAATTAAATGGTTTTGACAGGCATTGCAAATTTTATTTTTATCAAACGTAACTCTAGGTCTTGTAGAGGGAGTAAGACATTTTTTACATCTAAATATTTTTTTCATTTTTATTTATAAATTAAATATCTTAAATCTCCATTGTTAAAGATTTTTTTTAAATTTTTATTTTTGTAAATTTGTTCATTCAAATCTGTTCTGTAGCCTCTTTGACAAAACTTAAAATCCTTAAAACCAACATCTAAAATTAATTTTTCTAATTGTTTTTTTTTAAAAGTATAATGATCTGATTTATTCAACAAATTTAAAATAAAATTAATTTTTCCAGCATCCCAATTATGATAAAGAAGTATTTCATTTATTTTAATCAAATCATAGTGATTAAGCTTTTTAGCTATTTTATTTCTTATAGTTTCTAAATAACTTGAGCCATATACATTGATCCATGCAGATCCCTCATCAGTTAATACTCTATAAATTTCTAAAAAATAATCTTTAGTATTGGGTAAGTGGCTTAATATTCCATTAACAAATACAAATTTAAAATAATTATCTGGATAAGGAAATCTTTGTTTTCTAATTCTTTTATGTCTAATATCTTTTGGCAAAAATTTTGGTCTATCACAAAAATCAATAGTTTCAATTTTTACTTTCCCAAATGCTTTAACAGCAGCAAAATAATTTAGTGTACCAAAAATTAAAATTTTATCTTCAGCTTTAAATTTTAGATTAATTTTATTTTTCTTAAATCTTTCTAATAATCTAATTTTAGAGTCATTAAAGTTACTTTTTTTATAATTTTCATATTTATTAGTTAATTTAGAAATTTTAAATGTCATAGATTTTATTTATTTAAGTATAAATATTGTCAAGTTGCTAGCTCTATTTTTATTTAACATTATATTTTATTTGAAAAATTTATAATTTTGTCATTTTTTTCAAAAATTTTATTTTGGATATAATTTAAAATTTTCAAATTGTATTTATTATTTTGTTCTAATTTTAAAAATTCTAATTCTTCTTTTTTATTTAAAAAATCAACTATTTTCCAATCCTTAGATTTTTGAAAACTATACATATAGTTAAATTCATATATCTCGCTCATTTTAAAGTTATTTTTAATTTTATCAGCTCTCATGACTATTTTTTTTAAAATTGCTTTGGACTTTACACACCTACCAAAATTATAAGCAGCTTGTTTATTATCACTAGTTGCAAATGACGGTATACCCATGGAAATAAATTCATGAACTGCTGAACCATTGAATGTGAACATTGCTTTAAAATTATTTTTTTTAAAAGTCAAATTTGAAACAGATGAATCAAGTATATTAAGAAACGAAAATTTTTTCTTAATTTTTTTTAAAGTCTCGGAATTAGGCACTTGTCCATCTGGATGTGGTTTTATATACCATTCAAAATTAGTATTTTTTGCAAGTTTTAAAATCTCATTTACAAATATATAGCTATCTGTGTACAACGAATGCTTATAAAAATTTACTGCATCAAAAAAACAAGATGCGATTATAATTATTTTTGGTTTGTTTGATTTTATTCTTAAAATCTTTTTTTTATTGTATGGATTTTTATCACCAATCATCAATATTTTAGATATTTTATTTTTATACATCCTGTTGTTTAAATCCATTTTTCCTAGTTGGATTAATTTTTTTTTATTTTTGAGTAATTTAAATTCTTTTTTAAAATTCCAATATCTTTCAATTTGTAAAAAACTGGGTGGGGATATCTTCAAGAATGCAATTTGTCTAAAATATCCTTGTGGACCAGTAGTATGAAGTATAAAAATTTTTGATTTTCTTAATTTATAACCAATTCTACAGACTAACCCATACTTAATAAATATTGAGTGAGATATAAATATTTTCTTTATGTTATGCTTTTTAAAGAAGTAAGTTAAAGACTCTAATAGTACAATAGCTTCCAATATATAATTTTTTAATCTTTGATCATTAACATCAACTGTTTCTAAGGGAATTTCTCTACAATAAGATTGAAAAATTAACTTTCCAATGTTTATACCTTTGTAACTTATTTTATTAACATCATTAGAATTTTTTATTTTTGAAAATAAATAGCTTACTTTCTTTGAAAAATTTTGATTTGGTTCTTTATAAAAATTAACAATTTCCGCATTTAAATTTTTTTTTAAAAATTTAAAATATGAAAATAAAATCAATTTAAAAATTTTATTTTTAAACTTATAGTCTAATTTATTATAATAAAAAAAAATTATTTTATATTTATTTTGAAATGATTTGCAAAAATTTACATAGATCAAAGATAGTAACACATTGTGAAATTGAAGCTCTATAAGAATGTATTCTTTATTTAAATTTTTAAAATTATAATTTACTTTGCTCTGTAAGGATTTACTGTTAATTAAAAAAAATATATTTAATATAATACAATCTCTAAAAAGTTTTAATCGTTCAAATAACTTTTTCATTTATTTTATATTTTGTTATAATCTGTTAATAAATTAAATGCATTTTAATCAAGGAAATTTTTTTCATAAACTAAAAATTCGATACAATAAAGTAATATTCGATAAAAATACAAGAAAATTTATAAGATTTTGGAAAAATTTAAAAATAACTAAAACCAAAAAAAAAATATCAAATAAAGGAGTTGTGTTAATAGATTTATTTGATCATCAGCCTTGGAATATATTTTATAGTTTTATTGTTTCATATTTAAAATTGAAATTTGATTACAAGTTTAAATTTTTCTATTTTAGTCTTAGTGAAAGTTTTCTTTCTAAGATTAAAATTTCCATATATAGAATATCAGAAATATACAAATCATTTGGTGTAGAACATGGTATCTCTGAATTTAATTTAGAAAATAATGTCTTAACACCATTAAAGATTAAAAACTTTCAAAATCTCACAAAAAATGAACTTATCAAATTAAAATTTAAAGGAATAAAAATTGGTGATTTAATTTATGATACTTATTTAAAAACTCAAAATAAACCTTCAGTTAATTTAAAAGATATAAAGTTGTATAAAATTTATCAAAAATCTATTTCAATTGTAAACCTAACTTCGAAATATTTTGAAAATAATAAAATTGCTTTAGTAATACCAAGTCATGCGTATTACATACAATATGGTATAGTCACAAGGTTAGCTTTGAAACATAATATACCGGTCGCTTGTATATACTCAACATTCAGAGGTAAAAAAGATTTTTGTCTTTTAAAGATAGACAAAAAACTCCAAACAAGTCAGGATTTCAAATACGATAACTATAAAATAGACTTTGATAGAATAAAAAATAAGAAAAAAGCATTACATCTAGGAAAGACAATTTTAAATCAAAGAATAATGGGTATAAATAAATTTAGCTACTTAGATAAATCTCCTTATAAAAGTAGAATTAGTTTTAACAATACAAAAAACAAAAAAAATGTAATTTTTTTTGCTCATGATTTTTTTGATGCACCACATAGATTTAAAGAAATGCTTTTTGCAGATTTTTATGAACAAATTGTTTTTTTCTTGAAATATTTTAACAAATTGAAACACTTACAATTTATTGTAAAACCTCATCCTAACTCAGATAAATCAAACTTAGACACTTTAAAAAAAATTTGCTCTGAATACAATAACGTAAAAATTATAAACCAAAATACAAGCAATAAAAATTTAATTGAAAAGCGACCAGAATATATTATTACAAATCATGGTTCAATAGGTCCTGAGTTTGCATATCACAATGTGCCTGTAGTTAATACTGGAGAAAGTCCTTACACACAATATAAATTTACAGTTTTGCCAAAATCAATCAAAGAACTTAAAAAACTAATGCAAAATACAAAATTAATGAAGAAAAAAATTAAGTTTAATAAAAAAAAAATATATGAATTTATTTATATGAATGAAATTTATAATTTTAGAGATTATAAAAAATTTAATTTAAATCTTGAAAAACAGTTTGAAAATTTTCAAGCTTTTAATAATACTAAAAATAAAGAAAAATTAATTAAAAATCTTACACCTTATTTTGATATTTTTTTCAAAAATATTTTAAAGTAGTTTTATATCTTTTAATTTTGTAGTTTTTAATCCATCGGTATTTTTAAAACCATATTTTTGTTCTACACGAACTCTATCATTAAAGTGTGGAGTTGAAGCTTCTATAATTGTACAATTTGTTATTGCCTCTTCTTGATGAATTGACCTTGGAGGAAAATGAAAACATGATCCTTTTGTTAATATTTTCTTTATTAGTTTTCCGTTTCCATTATCATATTTAATTAAAAGTTTTCCTGATAAAAGAATACCGCATTCATTTTTTTTGCGATGATATTGCAAACCTCCCTTTTTTCCTTTTTTAATTTTTAAAATTTTTAAAGATAAAACTTTAGGAATAAGGGCTAATAGTGTTTCTTCACCCCAATTTCTTTTTCCTAACGATTTTCTTCTTGGAAATAAGACAGTGTTTTTCATTATTCTAAATCTTGGTTTAAAATAAAATCTTCTTTTGAAATATTTCTTATTAATTTTTTTCCAATTACTTCATCTATTCTATAAGGCTCCAAACCTTCTCCAGGGGATTTAAATTCCAAATGATCAACTTTTAATATTGTGCCTTTTTCAATATTATATTTTGCAACTATTGATTTTCTCATCTTAAAAAGAGGTTTTTTTTCATTCTTAAGCATTTTTTTTTCATCACTTCCTAAAAAATTTTGAATTCGCCTTAAATTTCTAACAAATTTAGTTAAACCAATAGGTTCTAAAGAGAATGCATGATCAGTTCCTTTATTTGCTCGATTTAGAGT
>MDSZ01135130.1_pt1 | contig 11313 bp, 10 predicted proteins | sample 811201 | NCBI WGS metagenome assembly MDSZ01 (sample SAMN05326647, study PRJNA326480) | marine metagenome | isolation source: seawater | place: Indian Ocean: North | collected 2010 | reverse complement strand
GGGTATGTTTATTCCTTGGGATAAACGTATGCTTACTGTAGAAGATACGGCTGAATTACAAGTATACCATGACCATTGGTTAAGAATGGAAACTCGTTCAGAAAGACCAGATGGCACTAGTGAAATAGACATGAATGCTTGTCTGAAATCAAGCCTACGTATGCGCCCAGATAGGATTATTGTGGGAGAAGTAAGATCTTCTGAAGCTGCAACATTACTTACTGCGATGAATACTGGCCACGATGGTTCTTTTGGTACCCTCCACGCAAATACTGCAGCAGAAACTGTAACTCGTCTCATTAATCCTCCAATGAATGTTCCAAGTATCATGCTAGGTGGATTAGATTTAATTATAGTTCAAGCAAGATTACATGAAAATGGGAAAACTGCAAGAAAAATAATTGAAGTTGCAGAAGTTGCAGGTATGGAAGGAAATAAACCGAGACTTAATGCGATTTGGAAATATGATCCTGTCAAATGTAAAGTTGAAGAAACTGGAATCCCTAGTAAATTTAGAGAAACTATCTGTACTGCAGCTGGAATTACTCCTGCAGATTTTGAAAATCACGTTAAACAAAGAATGCAAATTTTAGCAGATTTAGTAAAAAGAAATATTAGAGACATTAATACAGTAACAAGTGTAATTCAAGGCTTTTATGCTAAACTAAAGAAATAAGTATTCTATTAGAAAATCTAATCTATTTAGATTCCCCTTCCGCCGATTCTATCTAAGATATCATTTGCTTTGTTGAGTTTATTTCTCATTATGTCTATTTTTTCTAAATGATGCTTTGGAATTGTAGGATCTTTTTCTTCTTCTTTGATTGAAATCCCCCTTTCTTCTTGTATGTCGCTTATGATTTTACGCATCTCTGCAACAACAGAATCTACTTGAGCCTCTGCAACTAAATTTTCAGGACCTAGTGTTGGTATTTTATCTGCTGAAATATGACCCATGTCAACAGCTAACATTCCAGCAGCACCTAATATTCTCGGTCTAATTTCTTCCTGATTTGCCTCATAGCCTCTTTGTTCAAGGAAACGTATCAAAAGTGTTTGTTGATCTTCATCAAATCTTCCAGGATTTCTTCTCAAGATCACATCAATAACTTGCTCAAATCCTTCAATATTTTTCTCAATTCTAAGTAATGTATTCCTACCACTCTCAGGTAATTCTACAGAATTATGGTTCAAAATTGCCAAAGCTTTCTCCCTACGCTTAGTTCTTGGATCTTCTCTCAGAAGGTGGGCATTTAATTCCACATGTAAATCAAATAATCCATGTAATCGACCACTAATACTACTGATACTCAGATCAAGCCCTTCTTCACTTGCTAATGATTCAAAATCAACTCTAGCTCTAACTAAATTTTCAGAATTATTTTTCATTATGTTTTCTAATTTATCTAAAAGATGTGGCCTTAGTCGTTCTAACTTACGTAATTCTTGCCTTTCACGCCAATTTTTAGGTGTTGAAGAGATTGATTCTTTTTCCACAGATATCAATTCTTGCATTTCTGAAATCCTCTTTGTTATTTGTTGACGTACAATAGGCATATCTGTACGTAATCCATGCAATTCTAATGACTTGATAAATGCATTAATGTCCATTCTATCATTTGGATCTCCATCTTCTAGAAAGTCTCTAATTGCATTATCTAATTCTGCATTACGTGATTCTAAATTTGCTATAGAATGTGCTTCTTCTACGGTATCAACAGGTATTTTAAATTCGGAATGTGTGGCATCTGTGTCCATTGTTAATTCATCTAATATGTTATGTAATTCCGAAGATATTTCTGGAAGATATACTGCAAAACCTAAATTTGTGAGATGAGAATATAATTCTGTTTCGTGCTTAATACTCCATTCTTCTGTAATTTTTGACATAAATTGTTCAATTTCATGTCTTAAATCCATGTTTGTATCAATATCATCAGGAATTGTTAATTCTTCTGGTGCTTCTTCTACAATATTTTCTTTAATTAATTCAATTTCTTTTTCAACTGTTTCTGAATGTATGTCTAAACTTTCTTCTTTTTCTTCTGTATCTTTAATTTCAATTTGAGGTGTTGGGATTTTTACCTTAACATTACCACCTTTGGGTCTTCTCAAACTTCTTTTTACTTGGCCCCAACCGCCACCTTGACTTGATAAAACACCAGCAACCCTCCCAAACAATTGTGATTTTGAGCCAGAGCGAGGTAATTCCAAATGCAAACAAAGATCATGTAATTCATCTCTAGACAAATTATCAAGGTTATCCAATGAATGATATTTTACGTCACAATTTAGATGTAACCATAATCTCTGACGTTGTTCTTTTATTGAACCAGATCTTTTTATTCCAAATGTACTAAGAAATTGAGTTAATTCCTGTTTTGAATATGTCTGAATGGATGACCAATCGAATTTCCATGATGAAAGTATTAATTCTTGAATTAAGCGAGCTCTTAATTGTTCTACACTTCCATTTTTTGATACTTCATTTTCAATTGCGATGTTTTTTAGAGTTTCCAAACGTGCAGAATATAACTTCCCTAACAGAACTTGATTTCCATCATCTGACGCCATAATAACAATGGGTCATTTTTCAGCCCCTAAGTATCTTACTAATGTATTACCTAAAAAAAGTGTATTTTCTCAAATAAATAATGTTTTCCAGAGTAGGTATATTCAAGCAGTATGAACACTTGAGAGATATTGGTCGGCATATATGGGTGAGATAGATAGAGAGGCAAAAGCCAAATTAAAATCTGCTTCTGAGGACCTAGAAGAATTAATTAAATTATTTTCAGAACATTTGAGAGAAAGTAAAGAAATTTTCAAGAATAATATGTATGATTTAAGAAAAAACGCTGAATTATCGTTAAATAATTTCTCTACTGATCGAGAACAAATAATTCAAAATTTAACTAATGTCGAAAAAAGATTGACAAAACTATTTCGTACAATTTCAAAAAAGAAGTATGACACCACTGCAGCTGCAGATCAATTAATTGAAATCGCAACAGAACAGGGGCAAGTAAAAAGCGATTATGAAATGAAAAGAAATGAATTAGAAACAGCCATGAATGAATGGTTAAAATTTACTCAATTAGTTAGTGATTTTGTAACTTTAATTCACACAAAAAGTTCCGAATGGGAAAATAATGCAAGAGAATTAAGCATATCCTATCAAGACATCGCAGATACTTCTGTTCCTTCTGAATTTCAAAAGACACGTAAAATTATACTTGAATATGCAATTTCAATTTTATTAACGGCTGGAAAAAGAGAACAAGATGATCTTCTGTCTTTCGAAGATCAATTAAAGGATTTAATGGATAAAGGAACCAAAAATGAAGAATTATGACCTAGTTTTTTAATTCATTAATGCTATTCCATTCATCTAAACAAATTTTTAAAATTCTATATTCGTCATCACTAGGAACATATTTTTTTTCAAGACTATAAGTAATCTGACCTTTTTTATCAAGTGTTTCAAGAATTACCTCAACCATTTGAACAGGTTTTTCTGAGTTGTCATCTAACTTATCTATATTTGAAATCTTTTCTTCCAAGATTTCTGAAATTATTCCACCTTCATCCAATAATGATTTAGATATCGTAGAAATTCTCCTAATAGATGCATTAATTCCTAATAATTCGTCTTTCCCTAATTCAAGAAATAATTTTGATTCTACTCTGAATGAAATCATTGATTGCTCATCATTTATTTCTTTAAGTATTGAATGTGGAAAACCAACCCTAGAAATCAATAAACTAAATCCTCTTAAAGGCGGAGGGATGAAACGTTGTCTTGAACTGTCATTCCCTATTTGCATCCCTAGAGTATGCCTTCGCCCTTTTTTACCAAAAACATTCCATAGTGAACGTTCTATTACATAACCATCCAAGTCATTATTATCATATAGATCTCCAAGTTTTTCAATAAGTTTTTCATGTTCTATTCCATCTAATTTTAAATCTGTTTTGGACAATAAGTTTAGGTCTTTTCTAAAACGTTTTAATTGCCTCCTAATTAATTCTGATTTTGCAAATATCTTACCCCTTCTTGGTAAATGATCAAGATTGTTTTTTCCTACAATCACTAATGTAGGATCCCTACGGGGTAAAAAGGTAGATATCTCCAACCCAGAAACAGACGATTCTGCTGAAAAACCTAAATCAAATGCTGATAAGCCACTTATTCCAGCCAAATCAATTTCTCCATCTAACAATGATTTGATAATTTCTAAAGTGTTTTTAAATTCTAAATATTCAATATTATATCCCTCTAATAACCGTTTAAAATGTGGTTGGGCGCCATCATCAAATTGTTCACAAATGCCAACCCTTAATTTTTCATCAGTCATTTTCAACACTCGCAAGCAGTTGCGGCTTGGGACACTCGTTCATATATGCGCCTCTTGTCGGAACAACAATGGCACCGATATCGAAGAATATTCGTAACCTTCGGCACTTAAATGATTACAAGGCTAAAATTGATGATTTTCTTCAAAATTTGATGTTAAAGGCGAGAAATGAAGGGCATGGAGAAGTTGTTGATTTATCAGAACATATCTTAATGGCTGGAGGAAAAAGAATTCGGCCAATGTTATTGTTGCTAACATATGAAATGTTAAAGGGCGAAAATATTGAAGATGTTTTGCCATTAGCAACAGCATATGAAATCATACATACTGCAACATTAATTCATGACGATATTAATGATAATTCAAAAATAAGAAGAGGTGTGAAAACAATACATGAGCTTGAAGGCCCAGTAAAAGCGCAAATTACAGGGGATTGGTTATTTGTAATAGGTTTTGGATTGGGTGGCCAATATGAAAAGGAAATTGTAGATTTAATGGCGGAAACATGTTCAAAGATGGCATCTGCTGAACTTAAACAAATTGAACATATTCATAATATTTCAACTACAATTGATGATTATTATAAAATCATTGAAGGTAAAACTGCAGGACCTTTTGCATCAGGATGTAAAGCAGTGGCGATCTTGACAGGACAATCGAAATCTGTTCAAGAATCTTTATTCAATTTTGGAATGCAATTAGGATTAGCTTTCCAATTAGTAGATGATTTATTGGATCTTATTGGAGATGATAGATTAGGTAAGCCACGAGGTTTGGATATTCTAGAAGGAAAAATGACTTTGCCATTACTTCTAGGAATTCAAAATTTGAAGAATGAAAATAAAAAGAACTTATTAAATTTGATTTCAAAGTTCCATTTGCACGATTTAGAAGAAATCTTACATCTTTTAAAAATTTCAGGAAGTATTGATTATTGTAGAACTCTAGTAAATGAACATTTGAATTCAGCCATTAGAGAAATAGATTTTATTGAAGACAATCAAGCTAAGAGGATGGTTTTAGAGTTAGCTCATTATGTTAGATCTCGATATGATTGAGGAATAAAAATGAACAGAAACTGGGATGTAATCATCATTGGAGGAGGTCCTGCAGGAAGTACTGCAGCACGCTATGCTTCCAAAGAAAATATATCTGTACTCGTAATTGATGGGAAAAAGGATATTGGAGAACCATTACAGTGCGGTGAATTAATTCCCTCTGTCGATGAATTATGCAGACTTTGTCCTGACGTTCCTAACATGGAAGATTTATTTCAAACTCCAGAGCATGCTATATCTCTTCGTACAGATAAATTGAAACTAGTTCCTCCATCTGGAAAAGCCCTTGAATTTCCATTTGAAGGGATTATGTTAAATCGGCCTGAACATGATAAAGCATTAATTAAATTAGCAAAAAAAGAAGGAGTAGAGTATCTAATTGATACCCATATTTCTAAAGTTAGTGGAAATAAAGTTCATACCCGAAAAGGTGATGTATTTACTGGAAAAGTAATCTTAGGTTGTGGCGGTACAAATGATCCAATTAGAAGGGATTATTGGGATGAAAAATCTCTAAATATCCCAGTAAAGTTTATGTTAATTGATGGAGATTATGATGATTCAAGTGTAGAATTGCATTTTGGATCTTCTGCACCAGGAGGATATGCTTGGGTATTCCCCAAAAAAGGCGGTGCAAACATAGGTTTAGGGATTCAAAAAAAGTATAGTAAAGGAATCAGTTTAAATGTGTATGCTGAAAGATTCTATTCCAAATTCAAAGGTGACGTTATTTATCAGGGGGCGGGATCATTACCAATGTCTGGTTCTGTAAAATCATTAGTCAATGGCAATAAACTCATTGTTGGTGATTCTGCAGGGATGGTATTACCATCAAATGGTGCAGGAATAACAACTTCAATGATTGGAGCTAGGATTGCTGGACAAGTAGTAGCAAAACACATTTTAGATGGTTTGCCATTAAACGAATATGAAAAAATTTGGAATAAACAAATGGGAAAAATAATGAGAAACTCAAAACGCTCATTAAAAATGGGAAGTTTATTATTCAGATCGCCTGATTTTTTAGTTAATTTAGCATTTAATAGACTAACAAAAAGGTTACTTTGGAGGGCAGTAACCTGTCGTGCCAAATTTGGCATATTTTAAATACCATGAAATAAAGTTTTTTTCCTCTAAATGTTAAACTCATAAACCCTTTTCATTTGGGTAAGAGCAAGGGGAATTGACATGGGCAAAGAGGATATCTTAAAGGCCATCAAAAATGCTGAAGAAAATGCTGCTAAAACATTGGCTGAAGCCGAGGCAAAAGCATCTGCAATTCTTTCAGATGCTAGAGTAAAAGCAACAGAACTAATTCAAGAACAACAAGAAAAGATAAATGTCAATTCTCGTTCAATGATTTCTGATGCAAAATCCACAGCACAGACAGAAGCAGACAAAGTCACAAAACAAGGTGATGATGAAATTTTAAAAATTACCGAAAAAGGTACTAAACAAAGGAAAAAGGCAGTTGATTCAGTAATTGATTCGTTTATGAAATAATCAAAGAGGTCGTAAAATGAGTGGTTTTTCTACAGCTGAAATGTCCCGTATCACTGTAGCTGGAACTCTTGATGAATTATCAAAAACGCTTGAAGTAACATCAAAATTAGGTTCAATACACATGATAGATTACGATGGTGAAACTGACGACATTAGTATGGGAAGTCCTGAATTAATAGCTGATGAAATAAGTTCATTATTAGTAAAAATGAGAGGATGCGTTGCAGAATTAAAGCCAGTTTCTGGAACTAGAAAATCATTAAAAGAAACTAGAGCATTAATTGATGGCTCATTTCCAGAACTTCTAGAAGAAGTTTTAGAAAAAATAAATTCATTAGACGATACAAAGAATACCTTAGAAAAAAATACTCAATCTCTAGAAATAACTTCTAAATTAGCAAAATTAAATTTGGATATGGATCTTCTTGGCAATTATAACTCCCTTTCTTCATGGGTTGGAGAATTTGGAGATTTATCTAAATTAAAAACAGCCTTAAAAGACAACAAGAATTCAATGATTATAACTGAAGAAGGTTCAAAAAAAGGCATTGGTGCAATTTTTTGTACAAAAGAATCCTCTGAAGAAATTCAATCAATTATCTCTGATTCTGATTTTGAAGCCATTGCAATCCCTGAAACAACAGGATCTGCGAAAAATATTCTTAAGGACTTGAAAAAGGAAGATGAAAGATTAAATTCATCTATTGAATCATTACAAAATGAAATAAATGATTGGAATACAGAAAACGGTGCAAATCTATTAGCATGTATGGAATTACTAGAACGTGATTTAGAAATTTTAAATGCCCCAGTACGTGTTGCAGTAAGTGAACATGCATTTGTAATGGATGGCTGGATTCCCAATTCCTCAGTTAAAGAATCAAGTGTTGCATTGAAAATGGTTTCAACCATAGTTGAAACCGAAGAATTTGTACCAAGTCACCATCATGGACATGATTCACATGAGGAATTGCCTCCAATTGCATTTACTGAAAGAACTATCTCGAAACCATTTGAATTACTCACAGATTTAGTTGGAAGACCAAGATATGGAAGAATAGATCCTACAATGTTTATGTTGATTACATATCCAATATTTTTTGGAATGATGTTAGGTGACATGATATATGGAATTTTTACCATAATGCTTGGACTTTGGATAAAAAACAAATTTAATGATAACGATGCAGCACTGCTTGCATCTAAATTAGTGCTTTATATTGGAATTTCTTGTGTTATTTTCGGATACCTATACGCAGAATTTGCTGGCTGGGAAATTTTCATTTATGAAAAACTCACAGATGGGAGCGGATATTATCTTAAAGATGCCAGCGGACATTACATATACAGTGAAAATAAATCTCCAGTCGCATTCCTAAGTGTACTCTACCCCGAATTAGAACATGGATATGGACCTACGGCAGTATTACCATTTGGAATAACACTATCCTTCCCATTCCACAGAGTGGGTACCCACATGAGCGACCTTATCGTGATTGCAATATATCTTGGAATGCTGCATTTAGCCCTAGGTTTCCTTATAGGAATTAGAGATGTTGCAAAAGAACATGGTTTTGTTGCGGCATTCTTTGAAAAAGGTTCTTGGCTAATAGTGCTAATAGGAGGGTTCTTGGCATGTTATGGTTATCTTGTAGGTCAAACAGAAGGAATAACTGAAAATTATTCTACTGTTCTTGATAATTTAATTACATATGGAGGCATAACATTAGCCATTGGTGTTATTTGTGTATCATATGGATTAGCAAAATACGAAGGGTTTGGTGCCATAGGTATCTTTGTTGGCCCTCTTGAAACAATATCATTACTATCTAACACATTATCTTATATTCGTTTAATGGCCATTGGAGTTGTTGGTGTTAAAATTGCTGAAGCGGGAAATATGCTAGGATATGAAAATATGATCCATTCATTTGAATTAGCTCAGGGAGGAGATATGTTAGCATTAATTGCTGGTATCGGCGCATTTATTTTATGGATTGGTGTACAACTTTTCGCATGGGTTCTTGGAGTATTTAGCCCTAATATTCACGCAGCACGTCTGCATTTCGTCGAATGGATGAAACAATTTTATGATGGTAGCGGCGAGCCATTCAAACCATTTGGTACAAAACCAAAATTGGTGGAGGTAGAGTGATCACAGTCCAGAAATTATATCTGAACAAAAAAAGGAGGAAAAAAACATGAAAATGAACGTATTGAGAAACGGATTGAGAATGATGGCAGTATTAATGATTGCAACATCTATTGTTGGAATCGCTACTGCTGAAGGTGAAGCAGACAACCAACAAACTGTAGACGCATGGAAAGGACTAGGTGCTGGAATTGCGGTTGGATTAGCTGCAATTGGTGCAGGTATCTCCCAAGCAAATATTGGTGCTGCAGCTGTAGGAATGCTAGCTGAAGATTCTAGCAAATTCGGTACTGCAATTATATTTACTGCATTGCCAGAATCCATAGTTATTCTTGGTCTTTTACCACTATTTATGTGAGCAAAGAATAAAGTTACTGGAGGAATATAAATGTCACTAGAAAATTTAGCAGAAAAAATTGCTTCTGCGGCTAAATCAGAGGCTGATGAAGTTATCAAAGCAGCTAATGAACAAGCTGCAGAAATAATTAATTCTGCAAAAAATGAAGCCAGTGAAATGGAGAACAATTCTACTGAAAAGGTGAACAAAGAAGTTGCTCAACTTGCAGTAGAGGTTGTTGCTTCAGCAAAGCAGGCTAATCAAAAGAGATTATTGATTGCAAAAAGAGATGAATTAGATTCAACATGGAAATCAATTCAAGAACTTGTAGGATCTGGAAAATTATCTGGTCGGAAAGTTTTACTAGAATCAATAGTTAAAGAAGCTGATAATTCGGAAAACAAAGGCATGATACTTAGACCAGTAGCAATTGATCGTAGTGTTTTGTCTAAATCTGGTTCAAGTTTCAAACTAGGAGACGATATTGAAGGATTAGGTGGTTTTATTCTTGAAAGTAAAGATGGATCAATTAGTCTAGATTATCGCTTTGACTCTAGATTAGACTCTTGTTGGAATGAGAATATAAAAAATGTAAGTAAAATTTTATTTGAATGAGGTGAATAAATGTCTATGTCAATACCAGGTCTTAGCGGAGGGGGTTCTAACGCCCCTAATGCCGCAGCACGTTGTAAAACAAGACGTGGTAAATTATTAGATAGAACTCAACTGAGGCAAATGATTCAACAATCACCTGAACAATTAACTTCTACAATTGCTGATAAAGGATACAGGAATGAAATTGACAAATATTCTACAAGGTTTTCTGGTAGTGATCTACTAGAAATGGCATTGACAGATAGATTATCAAGAGAAGTAAATGAAGTAATTTCATTTTGTCAAGGTGAATTATTGAAACAAGTTGGTGTATATGCAAACAGATTCTCTTATTTTAATACAAAAGTAGTACTAAGAGCTGTTGAAAATAATGTTTCTGCTGAGGAGTTATCCCATGACATTCTTCCTGAAGAAAATGAATGGAATACTGATTGGTTAGAAATTTTAAGGAATGCTTCAACAATTCATGATGTTGCCACAGAGTTAAGTGGAAAACCGTGGGGTCGTGCAATTAGTTCACTAGAACCAGATGCCACGCTTGCAAATTATGAAGATGCTTTAGATAGGCACTACTACAAAGAATCTCTTGTTGCTCTAAAAGGTCAAAATACTGCTAATGCATTGTTAAGAAGATTTCTACATATGGAAATAGATCACAATAATATTATGAAATTATTTGAAGGAAAAAGACAAGGTCTTTCATCAGAAATTATTGAATCTATACTACTTCCAGATGGAAAGTTGATAAGCACAAATATGCTAAAATCAGCATCATCAATGGATGAAAATGGTATTATAGAACTTCTTAGAAAGAATAGTAGATTCGATATTGCTGAATTTGAAAAAGCCGTAGAAAAATCAAATGAAATGGAATCTCTTGATCCAATAATGATGTTTTTGAATAAAAGATCATTTCAAGTGCTTGAAAAGATGAGTTATTTATCTCCAATTTCAGCATTACCAATTGTCCATTATTTAGCAGTCATGAGACAAGAAGTAAGAGATTTAAGAATGATAGTAAGAGGACTTTCAGTAGGTTTAGATAAAGATTTACTCGAAGCACATATAGGAGCATGAGGTGAGATTATGGAAATAGCTGTAGTAGGTACATCAGACTTTACATTAGGGTTTCAACTTGCTGGAATTAATAGGCTTTATAATTCAGACGATATTGAAGAAAGTGCTGAACATCTAAAGGATTTGTTAAACGATAAAAGTGTTGGTATCGTTGTAGTAAATTCTGAATTATTAACAAAATTGCCAGAGCGTCTTCGTTTACGCTTAAGCAAT
>MDSZ01048963.1_pt1 | contig 11313 bp, 10 predicted proteins | sample 811201 | NCBI WGS metagenome assembly MDSZ01 (sample SAMN05326647, study PRJNA326480) | marine metagenome | isolation source: seawater | place: Indian Ocean: North | collected 2010 | reverse complement strand
AGAAATTTCAGATAGCGATGCTGAAAAAATTCTTACAGTTGGTGATGCTGTAAAATTTATTGAAAATAAAGCTAATTAAATTTTAATTACAGATGTCCGAAAATAAGGAGGGGATAATTGTAATATTATCATCTCCCTCGGGCGCAGGAAAGACAACCTTAGTTAAAGAAATTTCAAAAAGAAATAATTTTCATATATCAATATCTCATACAACAAGAAAACCCCGTTTAAATGAAACAGACGGTAAAGATTATTATTTTGTAAGCGAACCTAAATTCAAACATTTAATTGATGAAGAACAATTTTTAGAATACGCAAAAGTTTTTAAACATTACTACGGTTCGTCAAAAAATGGTGTATTTAAAAAGCTTAACAATGGAGAAAATGTTATTTTTGATATTGATTGGCAAGGTACAAATCAAATTAAAGATCAAAAATTAACTTATAAGATTCTAACAATTTTTATTTTACCACCTACTAGAAAAGAACTTTATAAAAGATTGTTAAATAGGGATAAGAATGATGAAGAAATTGCCAACGAAAGAATGAAACAATTTAATCAGGATGTTCATCATTGGAAAAATTATGATTTTGTAGTTATAAATGATGATTTGAATAGCTGTTATAATAAAATTATAGATTTTATAGAAAAAGATGATTCAGAAAGAATAAAAAATCCAGAATACCAAAAATTAATCGCACAACATGTTGAAAATTTAACAAGTTAATTTTTCATACATTAAACAAATTTTTAAGTATGTTTCTGGATTAAGATTTTGAGGTCTTAAACTAGTATCTAAATTCAGTTCTTTAATTATATTTTTTGAATTTTGAAATAAAATATTAAGAGGTTTTTTTATCATTTTTCTTCTTTGATTAAAAAAAATATTTGTTATTTTTTCTAAATTTTCAGAATTTTTTAAATTTGCAAATTCTGACTTTGGTGTAAATTCCAACAATGAACTAATTATTTTTGGTTTTGGAAAAAAACTTGAAGGAGCTATATCAGTAATTTTCTTTATATTTAATTTCCATGAAGAAATAATTGAGAGTCTCCCATAATTTTTAGTATTATATTTTGCTATAATTCTATCTGCTACTTCTTTTTGAAACATAAAAATTAATTTTTCAAAAGAAAATTCATTAAAAGAGTATTTAATCAAATTAGTTAATATTTGACTTGATATATTATATGGAAGATTTCCAAAAACTTTGAAATTTTTGTTACTTAGCATTTTAAAATCATATTTAAGAACATCCTTATTAATGATGATTATTTTATCTGAAAATTTTTCTTTTAATTTTTGTGCGAGTTTTTCATCTTTTTCAATTACGTAAAATTTTTCAGGTTTTTTTTTTAAGATTTCTTCTGTTAAATTTCCAGTTCCAGGACCAATTTCCAAAATATTTTCACCTTCCTTTAAAAGTCCAGTTTCACAAATTTTATCAATAATATTTCTATCTATTAAGAAATTTTGCCCTAAGCTCTTTTTAGGTCTAACCCACATTAAATAATATTAAAAAATTTCATTGCACAGAAGATAGATGATGGATCTGATTTTTTTTTGCCATACATTTCCACATTAGGTCCATGATCAGGTGATACCCTAATAAATGGCAAACCTAAGGTTATGTTAATTGCGTTGAAGTTAAATAATGTTTTTAATGGCGTTAAAACTTGATCATGATACATTCCGACTACCACATCAAATTTATTAATATTTTTTTTTAAAAAAAATGTATCTGCAGAAAATGGTCCATAAACATCTATTTTTTTATTTTTTAAAACTTTAACCGCAGGAATGATCTCTTTATCCTCTTCACTTTTAATCTCTATTGTTTCACAATGAGGATTTAATCCTAAAATTGCAATTTTAGGTTTTTTTTTAAGTTTAGTTTGATAAAAGTTATTAATTACATCAATATTTTGAATAATTTTTTTTTTGTTTATATTTTTTGCTACATGCTTAATTGGCAAATGAGTTGTGATTGGTGATACGGAAATTTTATCATTGTATATTAACATTACAGGATATTTTGAATTAGTTTGATTTGCCAAATATTCAGTAACACCGAGATATTTTTTTTTTAAAAATGTTTTTTTATTTACGGGACCATTAAATAAAATGGTGTCTTTATTTTCTTTTAAGATTGATAAGCTTTGATAAAAACCTTTTGAAATATATGTGGAGCTATTTTTTTTATTTAACTCAATATTAATTACATTTATTTGATTTTTTTTTGCATCTTTTAAATTTAGAACTTTCGTAAATTTTTTTTTAAAATTCAATGTCTTAGCTTCATTTTGTATTAAATTTAAGTTTCCAACTAATGTAATCTTCTTGTTTACCAATCTATGTTTTGAAGAATTAAAATATTTAAATAGTATCTCTAAGAAAATACTTTTTGGCTCGCTTATAAGTATAAGAACATGATTAATAGTCATATATATTGGTATTTTGTTTTAATTTTTTAAAATAATTTAGAGAGAAACCGTTTAATTGTCTATTTCTCTCAAAATTGATTAGCTTTTCTAATTCTTCATCAATATTTATCTTATTTTTAATCTCTCTTTTAGAGTTTAATTTAATAACAATTTTTCCATTAGGTATTTTTATAGGCTCTGTATTTTCACCCTTCTTTAGATTCAAAATTTGATCTTTTAAAACTTCTGAAAGATTATTTTTGTTTACCCATCCTATTTTTCCATTAATTTGAGCGGTATCAGCAATACTATATTTATTAGCAGCACTTTCAAAGCCAAACTCATTAATAAAATCTTTAACTTCTTTGTAATCAGTTTCTACATCTAATACTATTTCAGATAAATTATATTCAAATAATTTCTCTTTATTATTTAAGTTTGTTTTTATTCTTTGTTTTAATTTATTTTTATCAATCTTTAATTTTTTTTTATATTTTTCGTAAATTAAAGTATTCCAGTAGTTTATTAGCAGGTATTTTTTTTTAAATGTGTTATAACTTAATTTATTATCTTCTAAGTAAATCAATAACTCATTTTTATTTTTAAAACCTTTTGTTTTTAAAAATTGGTTAATTATTCTTTCTTTAATTTCACTATCTTTATCGTTATCTAATTCAAAATATTTTTCTATCTCCTCTTTTTTTATAATTTGTCTCACCAAAGAATTTTTTGCTAAAATTAGCTGTTCTTTACTGTTTATCTTTTTTAAATTGGGGTTAAAAAAAATAAGATACTTTATTTCATTTTTTAAATCCACATTAGTAATTATTTCATCATTGATCTTTGAAATAATCTTTATATTAATATCAGCCTTAAGAGCATTGATTTGCAAAAATATTAATATTGATACTAAAAATATCTTATCCAACATTTACTGCTTTATATCTGATCCTTGTTTAAACTCTGCAAATGGAATAAATTTAAGCATTAAAAAAATATTTTTTTCAGGTTTCAAATTTCCATCACTATAATATTGATTATTATATTCAACTGATGCAATAAAACAGTCGTTCTGATATTGGTACATCAGATCACGATACTCTGTAAAATCTTTTTTTAGATCTTTAGCTACCTTCAATTTTAATGAGTTTTCTTTATTTAAATTTAAGGTTGTGGTATTTGATATTGTCTCGGTGCTATTAGCAATTTCGTCTTCAGAGGTAAAACTAAAGTTTGATGAAAATAAATTTGTGTCTATTCCAAGATTAATCGAGTCATAATTTGAACTCTTTAAATTGTTGTCATAAGAGAAAATATAATCAATATTTATATTTGAATTCGGAAAAAATGAAGCTTTTCCCACTATATCACTTCTTTTTTTATCCAAATTTGATTTGATAGGTAGATTTTTATTTTCTCTAAAGGATATAGAATTTGCAATACTAAATTCAAATATTTCCCCTTCATTTAAATCATTCTTTTTATATTCAATTCCGTAAGATATTGATTTACCTCCCTCGACTATTTCATTTGTACCGATACGATTAAGGGAGAATATATTTTCATACGATAATCTAGTATCTTTATTTGAAATATCTTTTGTATTATTTGGGCTATATCTTAAACTAAGTGTTGGTTTAATATAATCGTTTGAATTTTCAAATGATTTCTTCATAGGCAAATAACTTTTAATTAAAAATTTTCCAAAGACCTCATATTCCTCTTTGTTTTTATATTGTGTTGAATTTTCAGTATAAGAATTAAAGTTTTTTATCAAAAAATTGTAATTACTTACAAGGCCATTATTTGAAATAAAGTTATCAGAATTAAATAAAAAATCGTTGACTATTAAAGTTTCGTATTTGTTTGTGTCATAATTTTTCTGAAAACCAAATGTTTCAAATTGAAAATTACCGTTATAATTTTCATCTAAATCAATATTTTTATTAAAGTTAAATGTCGGCAAAATATACTGGAACCTATCATGTTTATTTTTTGATAGATCTTCATAAATGATAAAATCAGTATTAAAGTATGTTTGTTTATCAATATCTTTTGAATAGTTAATTTGCGATGTAAGCAAGCTATCATTAGTAATTAAGCTGGAAGAGCTAGATAAGTTATGAATTTTTAAATAATTATCGTTTGAAACTTTTTGAAAACTTATGGCAAAATCTGTTTTTTGATCTATTTTACCTGATAAATCAGCAAATATATGAGAGTTTGAATTTTTACCATCATTGTTATAGCTAAAGTCACTAACTAAATTTGATTTTGAAAATGCTTGTCTATATTCAGATTGCATCAAAAACTTATCATCTGCGTATAATCTTGGGTTAAATGTCATATCTTTACTTGATCCGAAAGTTTTAAAATAAGGAATATTTATCCAACTCCCAAAATTGTTTGAACTCCCATAGGATGGAACTAAAAAACCTGATTTTCTGTCTACACTCGGGTCAGGATGGCTAAAATAAGGAAAATATAGGATTTCTTTATCAAACAATTTTAACCATGTGTTTCTATAGTTGAAAGTTTTATTTATTTTATCGTGAGTAAATTCTTCTGCTTTTATTTCCCAAGAAGGACAACTTTTTGTTTGTGTATTACATGTAGAAAACACAGTTTTATAAATTTTAGTTTCTTTGTTGTTTGAAATTGCAGATTTTCCTTTCAGCTTAGGATCATTATCTAAATTTCCAAAATATCCATCTTCAAAGTCTATTCTTAATTCTTTTCCTACTATTTCTTTTTTATTTAAGTGTATTTTTGCATTTTCAAATTGATAAATATTATTTTTATTATCCACTACATTTATTTTATTTGAAGAAATTATTTTATTTTTCAGGTCTAAGATAAAATTTTTTTCTACATTATAAATATTGTTTTCATCATCACTTATTACAGTTTCATAATCAGAATAAATTATTTTTTTTTCACGATCATAAACTAAATTTTTTGATGTTACTAAATACTTGTCTTGAAAATTTACATTGGTTAATCCTGTTGAATATAAGATATCTCTTTTTTGATTGTATGTCGCTTTTTCAGATTTAATATTCAAATTGTTTATTTTATCTGAAAAATTTACATTTTCTTCAAATATTATTATTTGAGATATTTTATCATAAATAGATTTATTACCTTTTATAAATAATTTTTTATTAGTTAAAATTGCTTCAGTATCCTCTGAATGAATAATATTTCCCTTATCTAAAATCTTAATATTTTTAGATATAATTTCAATTTCATCAGCTGTTGAAATTTGCTTTAACAAAAATAAAAAAAAAAATATTATAAAAAAATTTCTAATTTTCATTAATTTTTATTCCTCCAGTCAGACAAATAAGTGATAAAATTAAATGTGGCAACCATATAGATAAAATAACTGGTATGGTTTCATTTGAACCAAATAAATTTGAAAAATAGTTAATATAATAAACAAAAACTGAGACTGTAACACCTGCGATTATTGTAAAAAATTTAGTTTTAATAAACGTAAATTTCATCATTATTAAAAGCCCCAAAATTGTCATCAACAAATAAAAGATTGGCATACTATATAGCTTGTTTAAATGAACAGTTACTTCTGTGGTGGAGTAACCAATCTTAGAATAATTATTTGATAATTCGTTCAATTCAAATAAGTTTAGTGCATTAAGATTAGAAAACAATTCAGATATTATTTCACCATCAAATGTTGATTTATAAGTAATGGAATCAATCTTCTCTTTACTCAAATTTCTAATTATTTTTACGTCATTTAATAACCAATTTTTAGTTGATATATCAGCATTTTTTGCATTAATTATATTTATTTCGTTTGTTAATTTGTTGTTTTGAGTGATGGTAACTTTTTCAACATAATTTTTGTTAAATTTTTTCGCATTTATTATGTTGGACAAACCATCAATTTCTTCCATAATCCATAATCCATTTTCATTCACAACTGCCAGATATTCATTTTCTTGAGAAAAATTATTTTTTAATAATAAATAATGTCTCTTCATATTTGATGAAAAAGTATAATATAATAATAATATAATTAATCCGACCAAAACCGTTACAAGCGAAAGTAAAAATAAAATTCTTATATTATTAATTCCATTATTTTTAAAAATTTCTAGTTCGTCTTTTTCATTTAGTTGGATGTAAAAAAATTTTACAGCGATCAAAAAAACAAAAGGAAAAAGCTCAAATAAAATTGTAGGTGAATTTAGAAAAGTTAAAAGTAAAGGAAATTTTAAACCTAAATTATAATTATCAAAAAATTTTAATTCTTCAAATAAGTTTGTAATAAAAGCAATACTTAAAAATATCAAAGATATTACCAAAATATTTTTAATAAATACTTTTGCTATGTATGCTTGATACTTTTTAAAAATCATAAATATCTCAACTTAAAATTTTTTTTAATTAATAAAGTTAGATAAAAAAAAATAACTAATAATATAGGAAATAATATTACCAACCCATCCAAAAGAAAATTTTTTAATAAAAATTTAAAAGCAACTTGGGATAAAATAATTACTACAAAACCAGAAATAAAAATAATCCAATTATAATATTTTGATAAATTATAATTTTTAGGTCTAATTAGTAAGCAGGACGATATAAGGGAAAGTATAAATATATAAAGTGGAATTATCATTCTTTTATATGATTCTTCTAAAACAGAATCTATTTTCCTATTTAAACAATATTTATTATTTATTTCATTTTTTTGATAATATTCAAAAGCGCATAAAATTAAATTCTTAGAATTTATTTGTTGTATTTTGATTGAAGTTACAGTGTTAGTTGAAAATCTTGATAAATCATATTCGGTTTCTTTAAAATTAATTTTATAAGAATTGTTAGAATTTGAGTCGATAATAGTGCCATCAAATAATTTAAGTGAGAAAAAATTATTTCTTTTTTGAATTTTGCCAGTTTGTGCCATTATAATTTTGGATGACAAATTATCAATATTCTCATTTAGATATATATTTGTAAATTTTCCATTTTGATCGTATTTTTCTATAAATATTGTAAGGTTTTTGAAAACATTTATAAATTTTTTTTCAGAAATTAATGAAGGTAGAAAATCTATGTTTGCATTTTTTAAATAGATCCTGCTTATATTTTGAGAATATGGTACAAGAAATAAGGTCAAAAAATACTGAACAAATAAAAAAATAACTGAATATCTAAATAAAAAATTAATTAAATTTATTTTTTTTATTCCATTTGTCCAAAATACCAAAATTTCATTGTTATCTTCATATTTAATAAGAATATAAAAATAAGATATAAAAAAAATAAAAATTAATATTCTGCTAAATATTTTTGGTAAACTTAATACAGTATATGCAAAGTATACTTTAATGCTATAACCATCTTCTGATATTATGTCTAAAAAGTTTACTGCTTGAACTACCCAAACAATTAAAGTTATTGTTAAAGATGCAGTTAAAAAAAAATAAAAAATATCCGCAGAAAGTTTTCTAAATATTAAATTATTCATTGAAATTAAAAATTTTATAAATATACAACAATATCTATTTAAATATTTAAAAATATGAAGATAAAACTTAACTTTACACAAAAAATCAACAGGTCCAAATCTTTATATGAGTTGATTTTTGTCAATAATTTTAAATTCAAAATACCAAATCTTAATTATATCATAGGCCCAGATATTGAGACAGATTTATTTAAAGAAAAAAAAATTATCTACAAATGTTATAATAATAAAAATTATATTTTAATAAATTGTATCGAATGCAAAAAAGCATTAGATTTTGAAATAACTGGATCTAGAATATTTGGATTCTTATTAAATAATAAGATTGAAAATGTTTTCATTAATACCAATTTTTTTAAATTTAATAGTTCTCATTTTGAGAAAATATTGCATGGAATAAAGCTTAAATCCTATAGTTTTGAAATTTATAAAACTCAAACGAAGAAAAATTTAATTAAAATTAGTGTTTTTGGAAAAAAAAATAATATTTTCTTAAGGAAAAAACTTGATGCTATTAAAGAAGGTGTTTTTCTTACAAGAGATTTAGTTTCCGAACCTGGAAATATTTTGCACCCTGACGAATATGCTAAAAGAGTATCAGCTTTAAAAAAATTTGGATTAAAAATTTCTGTTTATGACAAGAGAAAATTAAAAAAAATGGGATGCGGTGCTTTATTAGGAGTGGGCCAAGGAAGCATAAGAGGATCTTATTTAGTAACAATCGAATGGAAGGGAAGTGGATCCAATTCAAAACCTTTAGCGTTTGTAGGAAAAGGAGTTTGTTTTGATACAGGAGGAATTTCACTAAAGCCTGCAAAATTTATGGAGGATATGACTTACGATATGGCAGGTTCAGCAGTTGTTGTAGGATTAATGAAAAATTTTGCTTTAAGAAAAGCAAAAATAAATGCAGTAGGAGTAATTGGATTAGTTGAAAATATGCCAGGAGGAAATGCTCAAAGACCAGGAGATATTGTAAAATCTTATAGTGGAAAAACTATAGAGGTATTAAATACTGACGCTGAGGGACGTTTAGTTCTTGCAGATGCATTAACTTTTACTGAAGAAAAATTTAAACCAAATTTAATCATTGATCTTGCCACATTAACAGGCGCAATAATTATATCACTAGGATCTGAATATGCTGGATTGTATTCAAATAATGATAAACTTTCGAAACAACTATACGAAGCTGGAGAACAAGTTGATGAAAAAGTATGGAGAATGCCACTTCATAAGAATTATGATAAATTAATAAATTCTAAAAATGCAGATATGCAAAATATTAATTATGTTGGTGGAGCTGGCTCAACAACCGCTGCACAATTTTTACAAAGATTCATTCTTAATAAAACCCCTTGGGCACATTTAGATATCGCAGGCATGTCATTTTCAAAATATGCAGGCGCTTTAAATTCAGGAGGAGCAACAGGATATGGAGTAAGACTATTAAATAAATTCGTGGAGGAAAATTATGAGTAACATTGAACATACATTATCAATTATAAAACCAGACGCAGTTGAAAGAAATCTTCAAGATGAGATAAAACAAGAATTTATAAATAAGGGTTTTGAAATAAAAAAAGAAAAAAAAATTCATATTTCAAAACAAGAAGCTGAGCAATTTTACAAGGTACACGAGAGCAAGCCTTTTTATAGTGATTTGTGCTCTTATTTATCCTCTGGACCAATAGTAGTAATGGAATTAAGTAGAGAGAACGCGGTTTTAGAGAACAGAAAATTAATGGGTGCTACAAATCCAAGAGATGCTGAGGATGGTACTTTAAGAAAAAAATATGGAATATCTATAGATAAAAATTCTGTTCATGGATCGGATAGTATAGATAATGCAAAAATAGAGCTAGAATTTTTCTTTAAAGATTAAATTTTAGTATTTAATAAAAACTTATCTAAAGCAGCAGGATATAATTTATGTTCAATTTTTAAAACTCTTTTGGATAAGGACTTTTCAGTATCTTTTTTATATATCCTAACTTTTTTTTGTAAAATAATTTTACCCGCATCTAATTTTGAGTTAACCAGATGAACAGTTGCTCCAGTAAATTTATCTTTACTTTTTAATACTTTTTTATGTGTATCTAAACCTTTATATTTGGGCAATAAAGAAGGATGAATATTTAAAATAGGGCGTCCAAATTTTTTTATAAATTGTGAAGATAAAATCCTCATATATCCGGCTAAACAAATTAAATTAATATTATTTTTTTTTAATGATAATAAAATTTTTTTTTCTGCAAACTTTTTTATTTTATAATCTACAATTAGTGAATTAATTTTATTTTTTTTTGCAAAATTTAGGCCTTTCGCAAAGTAATTATCTGAAATTATTAGTTTGATTTTAATTTTTTTATTATTTCTCTTTGAATATTTTATTAAAGATTTTAAATTACTTCCTCTTCCAGAGATAAAAACAGAAGTGTTTAATTTTTTACCAATTGATTTTTCCACTTAGATTTACTTTTTTTTTACTTTTTAAAATTTCACCAATAACATATGGTTTATATTTTGTCTTAAAAACTGATTGCACGTTCTTTAAATTTTTTTTATCTATTATTAAACAAAAACCAACTCCGCAATTAAATGTTTTAAGCATTTCATAATTACTTATTCCAGAACTTTTTAACCATTTAAAAATTTTTAAAGTTTTAATTTGTTCTAAATTAATATTTGCACATAAATTTTCTGGTATTACTCTTTTTATATTGTCTTCAATTCCTCCACCTGTAATATTTGCACATCCGTTAATAAGATTTTTATCAATAAGTCTCAAAATTTCTCTAACGTAAATCTTTGTTGGTTTGATAAGCTCAGTTTTTAAATATGTGTTTTTTTTAATTTTAATTTTCTTTATCTTCAAAAGACTTCTTACTAGTGAGTAACCATTTGAATGTATACCACTAGATGGTATTGCAAGTATTAAATTTTTATATCGTATTTTATTTACTAAAATTTTTTTTTTTTCAACCAAGCCTACAGAAAAACCTGCTAAATCAAATTTTCCTTTTGAATAAGTCCCAGGCATTTCCGCTGTTTCACCACCAACAAGATTACAGCCAGATATTTCGCAACCTTTCACTATACCTTTTATTATTTGTTTCATTTTATTTAAATTAATTTTATCTACAGAAATATAATCAAGAAATAAGAATGGCCTAGCTCCTTGCACAATTAAATCGTTAACGCACATTGCTACTAAATCAATTCCAATCGTATCAAATTTTTTGATTTCATTAGCAACCTCTAATTTGGTTCCAACACCGTCTGTGCTTGTTACAATATGAGGGTTTTTTAAGTTTTTAGGTAACTTTGAGATAGCTCCAAAGCCACCAATATTCTTAAAATTAACACTTTTTTGTGTTTT
>MDSZ01264723.1_pt1 | contig 11314 bp, 15 predicted proteins | sample 811201 | NCBI WGS metagenome assembly MDSZ01 (sample SAMN05326647, study PRJNA326480) | marine metagenome | isolation source: seawater | place: Indian Ocean: North | collected 2010 | reverse complement strand
TTTTCTTCCATTGATTCCAGTGTTCTCATTGGACATTGACTGTCACCAAATAAAGGTTTGAGCACTCGTTGATAAAACAAACCTTTGCCTGTTCCTTGAATACCCGTGAGTACCCACGCTACTTGTGTCTTTTCTTTGCATTGGTAGATATAGGCAAGCCAGTTGATAAAGCGTTCAAACTCTTCATTACCTTCGCCTAACATGTGAAAAATGAGCTTATAGATCGTCGGACAGTGCTCTTTAATTTCAATTGCTGTACCTAATTCCAACTGAGGCATCTCTTGATTAGCATTTTTGATGTAATCAGATTCCTGGTACATGTTGATAACGTATTTCCCTATGGTTGTAAGATCAGTCGTGTTTTTATTTGTAGGATCGAAAATAATTTTTGCATCAGGTACAAAGTCTTGTGTAACTCGACCTTGGGTTTTCATGAAAGATTCTTCAGCTTGTTTACTGGTTGGCACTAACGGGTAGTCATGCGTGAACTGACCAGCATCAGGATCGTAGACTCCGTTGTAGTACGTGTCTGAAAAATAATCACGAACAAACACTGCTTTCTGGACTTGGCCTAGAGCAGCAATATGGTCATCAAATAAATCAGGTATTGAATTTGCAAATTCAGGATCAGCATCAGCTATTCGCCAGATGGGTTCGTCTTTGAAGTTCATCATGAACTCTGGGTCACGTAACCAGAACCAGTACGCATGAGAGTCACCGTTGTTTATATTGCAATGTACGATGCCTAGTTCTTCATTCATTGAATAGGGATTAATTGACATGCGATTTGGATTTTGCAGCACTTCATAAGTTTCATCTTTAATTGTTAGAGACTGAAATTTATCTTTCTTATTAGTTTTTATGTTGAGGGTTTTACGTAATTCTTTTTTGGTTTCACTTTCAAGCTCTTGAAGTTGTTGAGCATTAAGAGTGCCGAATAATGTAGCTAAATCAAATGAAGAGTTTTGTTTTTTAACTAACACAATACGGTCATTATTATTTTTAAACGGGTTTTGTTTAGGGTCTTCAAATGTAGGTGGAGCAATAAAAATAATTTTAGAGTTGTCAGCAACACTTGGGTCAAGGATATAACACAGTGAAGTTCCATTGACTGATAGTGTGGCTTGTTCTCTAAGCAGATCAGATTCTAAATTAACGTATTTAAGCCAGAGTTTAATTGACTTAGGTGGTATAGGAATATCTAACAGCATAAATATATGCAGCGAGACTTTGCCCTTTTTTAAGCCAAGTGATGCCGAGGCTTGCACAATGTAGCTTACGTTATGTAACGCTTCAGGCATTGTGCTGACAATCTGTTCGGCCAGTGCTTTTATTTTAGTGCGGTTAAAAGTTTTTATGTTTTTGAAACTGTCTAATGGTAGTCCATCAATATCCAGAACGAGGAGTTTAGTGTAGGCAAACCGATCTGTTTTATTTGCTCTTGATTCTTCGTTCAGTACAACACCATCTTTTAAATTACCTTTTAGCAAGCAATGTCCTTTATCACCATTGCGTACTAAAGACTCATGCAATTCATCGATAGAAGATATTGTCTCTACATGACTACTCATTTTTTTGACATGCGGATATGGCTGAACATTACCGTTAGCACCAAAGTGCTTAGTAAATGAACATCCCGCCGCAGAAAAAAAAGTAATCTCCATAAGTTACTCCAATCTATTTTTTCTTATGGGTCGGGGAGACTGCTTCCCGATTAATTTTTATATTTGCAGGGGCTTCAAATAGCAGGTGTTTTTTAGACTGTCCTCCTTTTTGACCAGCAACGATAGACACATAAAAACTGAGGGATGGGTCTTTATCATTACTGATGCGTAATTTTTTTGGTTGTAAATCTAGGTGCAAGCGGTGCATTTTATTATTCATTTTGAATAATTCTCCGCATAACCGCCTTCTGCTTCCAAAGGAATATCAGGACACCAATCGGGTGCTATGCACATTTCTTTTATTATGTTGTCCATTTTTTCCTCTGGGTTATTGTTATCTGCCACAATAATAATTTCATCGTGAACAGTTAGAACAATTCGATAGTCAGGATATTTCTTTTCGATACGGAGCATTGCGTCAGTAATAATGATTCGAGCTAATGCTTGCACAATGTTTTCTGTGATTGATCCACCATAGGCATAAACTGTTCGTTTGCCACGTTTGTATTGAAAGCCTTGTTGTGGCGTAAAGATTAAATCTTTGTATTGCAAAGCAAGCTGATTAGGCAGATACAAACTTTGTGGCCCAATGAATAGAGGGCCGAAACGATTGCCGATAGAGGCTGTATTTAATGAACTGTGTAAGGCTTGTTCGCACAATCGCCAGTAGTCTCTGATCTGTGCGTAGGTATTTCGATAGGTCATTACAATGTCTTTGGCTTGACCAGACTCCAAACTAATTTTGTTAGCTTTCAAAGTCATTTCGAATTTGTCTGCGCCCATGCCATAGCCTAAACCCAAGATTGCAGTCTTGCCGACAAAACGTTCTTTGGGATGGTCTTTTTTATTGATCTCTTGGTTGTAAATCTTGCTGGCAAAATTACTGTAAATGTCTTCGCCTTGAGCAAACTGCATCAACAGGTCTGTTTGTCCTGAAACCCAAGCCAACATACGAGCTTCAATGTTAGATAAGTCTGCTACATAAACGTAGTGACCTTCAGGAGCCAGTAGAGATTTACGTAACACGGAATCTCTAGGCATATTCTGCATGTTAAGTTTATCGTTACCGCCAAAGCGACCTGTGTGTGCGGCATAGTACGACAGCGGCACACTGATTGTACGGTCAAGATGCGTTGCGTTAAGAAAACGGGTTGCACGGGTTTCTGCGATGCGAGACTTCACTGCTTTTCGTGCTCTAAAAACTTTTGCATAGTCGGGGTAACTAGCGACCATTTGTTGATAACCGGGGTCATTAATACCAAGTGCAGGTATTGTTTTACCTGTTGATGGGGATCTTTTAGTAGGCACTGTAATATTGAGGTCTTCAAGCAGTTCGGTAAACTGTTGATTGCTTGCAAGCACAGATCGTTCTATGCCGCTTTCTTTTATAAGTTCTTCTGCATGAGCAATTTGGTCATCGCGGTATTCGGTTAAGGCATCTATATCAACTTGCAGCGTTGGCTCTATGAACATGCGGCAAGTAATATTGATTAGATCACGTTCAGCGACTGGGAAATTTAGTACTAGTTCGTCCCAAGCAAGCCGCGTTAGTTCTACATCCTGAATGCAATACTCACCAATTGTCTGATCGAGTTCAGCATCTAAGGTTTCTACTCCTTTGGCATTAACCAGTTCTTCACCTTTACGAAGGGATGAGTCTTCAGGGAATAGTCGCTCGGAAAGAGAAGCAAGGCTTGCGCTTTCATCAGGGAATCGAGCGCGACTCATTGCCATCGTGTCATAATAATAGGCGGGGGTGCAGCCATAAATTTGTCGCAAGATATAGCCATCGAACTTGGTGTTATGTGCGATTAGGCTGCTTTTTGTCCAGTCGATTTTTTGGATTGCTTTGTTGACATTTTTCTCGCCGTACCATTGCGTTGGTTCTTTGTTGACTTTGATGCCAACGCCCCAGACTTTGAATTTTGGATGTTTGACGTATTCGCATGTTGTCAGTTTTCTCAGACTGCAATCTTTATCATAGTAAGTTTCAAAGTCGAGGGTTATCTGATCCATTAGTCTATGGTGTTCCGTCGTTGAATTTTAGGAAAAAGGTGAATAATGTTTGCATTTTTCATTAGCTGTCTTTCGCCTGGTTTAAATCCCGCATGTCTTCTTTTTGATAAATCGTAGAGTCCCCAACGACCAAAGCCTGTAGGGATTACTTGAATTGAACCGCCATCGGCAAGAAATTTTTTTATGTCGTTTTCAATTTTTATTCGTAGTTTTTCTTTTGCTTTGATACTGGCTGGTTCATCGTTAGCACTTTCGTCAGGCACATCAAATTTCCGCATATTCATGAGGATGCTCCGCTTTAGAAGGGTGGGTCTTCATATTGAGCCATCTCCTGATCGGCATATATTGCTGGTTCGAGATAGTGAAATCGAGAAACCAATTCTTTGAATTTTTCCGGTTCTCTATCGTTAAGCCATACACTGACGTATTTAATTAAATCGGGGCTATTGGATTCGCTATCTAATTGTTTATCAAGCGTTTTCTCTGCTTCTTTGTACTCTTTGAATTCCATAAGGCAGACCTCAAATGTTAGTATTACTAATAATTGAATGCAAGTATTTTTGTTAGTAAAGCTAATAAAATTTAAACAAGAGCACCTAAATTACCGTGACCAAGAATGATCTGGTGGTAATTTTTATGTCGCCACAAGTGCTCCGTATCAAAGTGGTGGTAATAAGTTTGGAGTAAGGAATCTAAGGAAGGTTCGTCTTCTGCGTGATACATGTATCGGGATAAGTCGTTTTGAGACACATAGATAAGAAGTACTCGGTAGCTACCATCGGCACGAAATTGATAGATTGGAAATATTCTATCTATATAACCAGAAACGGGGCTGCGATCAGATTCTTCTTGCCAAGGTGCTAACGGCTGAAGTATTTCGTCATCCCACCAATCGGCAATAGCTAGAGAAGGCGATGGACTATATCCAGTATACGACAACTCTGTTTCACCTTGTGGAAATTTAATTTGATCAATAGCTCGCCAATCTGTTTCACGCCCTCGGGCTATAGTATATGGCATATAAGGCATTTGAAATGCTGTTATCATTTTATAATCGTTCAAGTAAGTATAGTCGCTTACTAAGTTATACCACGTTTTACCTGCGGGATCGGCGGGATCGACGGACGACAAGAACGAAATAATGCTAGACATAATGCCGTGTAAGTCTCGTTTGGCAATAGAGTCTTCGACTATGTTCGTAAAATCACCTAAACAGGGTGTTGTGGGGCTAGTGAAATGAGGAGCAGGGACTTTAGAGTTTGAATAACCAGTGAAACTACGGGGCATTTCCCAAGGTTGTTGGAAAAAAGGTTGTTGGGGTGTTATGGCAGATTCATGCTGATGGTTGTGACGTAGTTTACGTGCTTTAACATAGCACTCTGTAAGGTTTACCTGCCACACCATGTTAGGAATCCGTACATGCTGTTGTATATCTGTAGGGCAGTGACGCTCTGATTCACACTCATTATATTCAGTACGGCGAACAGTCGCTGTAATATTTTGTGTAGCAAATTCCAGATATTGATAACCATCAGAGTCTTCTAATAAACGAACTTTACTTGCATCAATTTGTGGTAAGGATGTACACAACTCTTTGATTTGTGCTTTGTTGAACACAACAGGCTCTTTATTGGCGAAGAGTGCTTGTTCTTTTTCGATACTATGTTTTGTGAGTGCGATTTGTTTAGTAAAACGGGCTATGTCGTCAGCTAATTGCTCTTGCTTACTACGAGGGGGTTGATGTAATTTGCGTCTTGCATTTACGCAATGTATGTACCAAAAATAAATGTAGTCATAAAGACGCTGACATACTTCAGTATCTGATGATCGGTTTAAAGTCTTGATGTTTAACTCTGTGAAAAATACCTCATAACAAAGGTTTGTAAAATGAGGGTAAATTAAATAGTTAACATCTATATTTCTGTAATCATCGACAATCAAATAATGCAGCTTGTCAGTTAATACTTTTATGAGGTTTTTGATACGTTCAAGAGTTGAAGTATCGCATTGTTCTTCATCGAGAGAGTGCATTGGCGTATCTGGATATTTTTCAACGATCAACTCTAGTACTTCATTTAAAAAGCTAGTCGAGGGTACAATAGATGCAGTTACTACTTCAGCACCGTAACCTTTTTTCAAATAAGGTTTAAGAGATGGATTTGGATTCATGTATTCGCTAAAAGCACGTTGAATGTCATTGTGGAATATGTCTTTTTGTGCTTTTTCTAGCTTACGTTCTTCTCTTCTTAATTCGCCCTCAAGAGTCTGTAAAATGTTTTGACTATGAGGGAGTGTTAGTTCACTAACGGTTGTTGGTCTGGTCATTACAAGTCTCCATAGTGATTAAGCCAGTAATTTTCGCCGTTGTAGGTTACTGTGTCTTTTTTTCTTTTTTTCCTATTTGGTAGACACATTATGCTTTGTTCAGAAACATTTTCTTTGATAATTTTCTTGAGGTCTTTGACACGTTTGGCTGATAGCGGATCGGTATACACTTTGTTAGTAACACATTGCCAGCAGCGTTCTGCTTCAACATTAAACACATCAACTTTTGCGTCACCTTGTTTGTTATAGATACCACGGATAAATATAGGTGCAGTTTGAATGAATGTTTTAATTGTTTCTTGATCTTGTGCTGAAGGATTTACTGCCATATTTACATGGGAATGACCGTGATAGATAAGCTCTGATACATCGTAACCGTCGTTCATTACTTCTGCTGCAAGTTGAAGTAAGTTGTCTGGTGAGACATCAGATTCAGTAGCACTAACTTCCTGAACAGGTATGTATAGTTTATAAATAAGATACTGATTATTATCCAGGGACTTGACTAACCCCATCCAGCTTACTTCTTTTTTACAGTAGTTAACTAGAAACTCGATCTCGTCGTGAACTTCAGCAGTATAGAATACTTTAGGCGTAGGCAATTCTGCTTCTCGCGGTAGCCAATTTGTCACGGGTGTCATTGATGAAGAAGGAAAGCCTATTTCTTCTTCAATAGTTTCATTTTCGTCGAAAAGAGAAGACTGATAATCATATAGGTCTTGGTGCATTATATTCTCCTACGCAGCTATGCAACCGAGTGGTGTGCAAAACAACGTTTTATTTTGAGGTATATGTGTTATGTCATTGACATGATTGATTGCTTCCCAGACAACCGATGAAGCAATTAGGCTGGCGGTAGATCCAACTGAGATAGTTGTACCGCATGGAGAGACTTCATCGGGATAATCGTCGTCACCGAATAAAGTGCTAGTCCATTTCTCTGTTTCTGTTTTTACCCACGGATCGAAGAAGTAAAGCTCACCGTAAGCAGAACGCATACGAGTTTCGATAACGTAACGTGGGCCAATACTTGATGTATTGATGCTATCGATAAAGGCACTAGATATATTTTTGCGTGATTCCATTGTGTCTGTTAGAAGAAACAGAATTGAGAAAGGCTCACCAAAAGTATCGGTTACTTTTTCGTTGAAGAACCGCATGGTATCTGGCGGGTTTTGACCTGTTTTAGTTTTGTAATAGCTGGCTAGGGCATCAACTTTAGGCATACCAATGTGGCTGTTAAAGTAGATTTGATTTGCCAAGTTATGACTTTCAACTATGTCAAAGTCGTAGACATCGATGTTGGTAACACCGAAATCAACCAGACCTGCGAATACTCTTGAACCCGTAGCACCAGCACCAATGATCGTAAACTTTTGGTCTTTATGTTTATTGGCATCAAACACACTTTCGTGTCTGACTATACTTATATCTGGCATAATTACGCTCCAAAAAAGCAGCCCTGTTATTAAGTCCTTGTAATAACAAGGCCAGTTTTTATATGTTTGCTTTAGCTCCATCTAAAGAAACCATAAGGTTGTCACCGTCACTTAGTACGGCGTTGTGGTCTGCACTTCCGCTGTTAAGCATGATGCCACCAGTACTACGGACTCTAGTGAACTCAACTTCAGCAGCGTCAATTGCATCCCGAACGGTTGCTCCTTGGTTAAGAGCAAGGTCGCGTACACTCCCTGGTACGACCGTGAACCGTATGCTGATAACGTTATTAGATACAGCGTCCTGTGTATCAGTTGTGATGTTATCAATCACATTTATGTCATCATTTGACATAGGCTTTCTCCTTTTCAGGCGGTTAATAAAACGTTAGGTGTATTTGTGTGTGTTGGCTCCATTGACTCGTTTAGCTGTCTTGATTTAATTAATATTCTTAACTCGTTTTCTTTCTTTGTTTGTTATTAGCATCCTGACTCGTTTGATCTTATTGTGTGTTTTAAGCAATTTAACTCGTTAGCTAATTCTGGTTGATTTCTGTTTATCGACTCGCTAATGCTCAATGATTTTTTTCTGTTCTATGGCTCGTTTGAATTTATTGGTTGTTTCCGTCGCTTTGACTCGTTTGCTAGTGTTGGTTGTCTCTTGCAAAATGACTCGTTCGTTTTTTTCGGTTGTCGTCCTCGCTGTAACTCGTTTTTTTCGGATGGTTGTCTCTTAATTTATGACTCGTTTGCGCGGGATGGTTGTCTTACGTCATCTGACTCGTTCCGAAATCATGGTTGTCTCCCATCGTGTGACTCGTTTGGCTCACCTGGTTGTCTAAGTTTCAGTGACTCGCTAAGGAAGCCTGGTTGTCTTATTTGATATGACTCGCTTTCATTAATTGGTTGTCTCCGATTAGATGACTCGTTTATTTTTCATGGTTGTTTTCGTTGGCTGTGACTCGTTTTCTAAGTTTGGTTGTCTAAAGTCCAATGACTCGTTCCACTACATTGGTTGTTTTTTCTTGTCTGACTCGTTTGTCAATTCTGGTTGTCTCCTCGCGTCTGACTCGTTGAAAACTCGTGGTTGTCTCAACTCGAATGACTCGTTTACCACACCTGGTTGTCTTTTATCGTCTGACTCGTTCCATTATATTGGTTGTTTTTTCTTGTCTGACTCGTTTGCCTACAATGGTTGTTTTCGTTTGTACGACTCGTTTCATGATAATGGTTGTCTGAAATACAATGACTCGTTTTCGGGCGATGGTTGTCTAATCTAGAATGACTCGTTTCACCTGTATGATTGTCTTTTGCATAATGACTCGTTTTTATGGATTGGTTGTCTTTCCTCGAATGACTCGTTAAAGTATTTTGGTTGTCTTCAAACTAATGACTCGTTGTCGATGTATGGTTGTCTTGGCTGGCATGACTCGCTTATAGGCTTTGGTTGTCAAAAATAGGATGACACGAGTGGTATCTTGTTTTGGTTGTCTGGTTTTATTTTTTCATACTCTTTCACTACTATTTTCATGGCTTTGTTGAAATGTTCTACCATCTCTTCTTGACGGTCTGCGCCAGCCAAAAATATGTACATGTGTAAATGAAAGTGAATTTTTTCAATGGGTGTTTTATCCATAGTTATGCTGCCTTCTTATGAGTTTTACCTAATTTGGCTTCCTGATAAGTGAGTGCAACAGGCAAGCCTTCTAAAGTTCGCCATGCGTTATACAGATCATTGAGAAACATTTTGATCATGTAACGTGTCGCCATGTTATGTCTGTGACCTTTAGACTTTTCTGCGTGGGCATCCATGTGCTCTAGGCGATGCTTGTAGTTATCGTAGATCTCACGGTACTTACATTTATCAGGTGACTGCTTGATGAAGCTGCTACCTAGTATACCCATCAGTTTTGTTTTGAGAAACGGGTTAAAGGTAATACCCATTTTGGTTTTTTTATTACCTTCGGAGTCGAGGTAACTTTGTTCGGTAAGATGCTCTTTACGTTTGGATCGACCGCGACCGTCACTGGCAACATCAAGTCCAGCATAAGCATGAATTGAACTGGGGTATTCAGCTTTGTGAATATCAATCTCAGATAAAATGACCCCCGCCATAGCAGGGCCGCAACCTGTTACGTCTTTCAAGAAGTTTGTCCATAACGGGACATCACGCAAGAATCTTTCAAGCATTTTAAATTGCTTGGATTCTTGGTCATAAAGATCAACGTACTGTGTAATGAGTGAGTATTCTGCTTGGTCACTGATTAGCTCATCGCCTGGGAATTTTCGTAAACGAGGACTTGCAGCAATAGCTTCAGTGATAAGTTTGTGACTACGACGCAAATGCACTAATAAGTCGATACTTTCGTCAGGCATCTGATCTTCAGTAGCACTTGGTTGTTGACCTAACTTGGCTTTGAAGTTAGCAACAACACGATTACCGCATTGGATGCGTAGCTTTTGAATATCGTAGATGCCGCGTACTGTGTTTCTTACAGATAGGTTTTGCATTTAATATTCTCCTGTGAGCATAAGCACACTGTCTGTTAGATAAAATTTTATTTCGGTTAGTCCTGTGTCTTCCCTGAAAGTGGTGAAGTCAATTTTGCGTTTATGCACTTCGTTGTTATTACCATCGGTTGTAGTAATCTGGGCTTTGTTTGAGTCCACGGTCATTGTGATAGCCATGAACGGCTCTTGTTTTCTAAGCGGAAATATTTCGGTGTGGATTATGTCCATCAACCAGTAACTTCCGTTACCGTGTTCTGCCAGAGCTTTGGCTCCGTCGGTTAATTTCATTTTTGGTTCAAGCAAACCGTGTAAGTAGTAGTGTTCAGTGCCGTAGTATTGTGCAACGGGGAAAACGTTATTCATCTTCTTCTCCTTCGTCCATGAACTCAGCAAGCAAGCGTTCAAGGCGACGATTTTTCTCAAGAATTTGATTGACATGAGAGTTAATACTTTCTGTTAGAGCAAGAGCTTCTTGTTTATGGTAGGGGGGTATCGAGTCTAAAAACTCTAAGGACAACTCGTAGGGTTTGAAGTCGGGAGTTTTGCAAAGTTCTTGTAAAAGGTGTGCCATTTTAGCCTCCTGGCTAATTAAGTTTGAAAGAATGGCTCGTTGCGACCAGAAGGTGAGCCGACCTTCAGACGGGCGAGTAGAGAGGGGACTCGCTTGGTCTTAGCTATTCGTCCATTAATGAATCCATATCAGATTCCATATCCAGCATTGCCAAACCAAAAATACCGAGTGCAATCTTGTCGCTATACTCCATGAGGAATGCGCCTACGGATTTAAGTTTGTCAACACACGTTGGTTTTTGTTCTTCTTCATTCGACATTAAATTTACTCCTTGCTATTTGCTGGCGGTGGGATTGACTGACTACATAAGAACGCCAGCCAAAGTACGTAAAAAATACCCAAACAGGGATCGAGGGTATTTCGGTGAAAACAGGGACAGTAAGTGGTGCAATTTCTAGTACTTCAATAGTAAGTAACAATGCGCTGATTAGTGTTACAAACAGGCACACTGCAATCCTGGCGCATGTAAGGTTGTAAATTAAACGCTGCCGGGGGTTGAGCATTACTAATACTTTATTACGAAAGATCATAGTTAGATGTCTCCTTGGTCAACTTCAGGTTGCAGGTCAAAGAACTCTAATTGACTTACATATAATTCCTGTTCGAGTTGAGTGCGCGTCATTTGTTTAATCCGTCTATGGATAATAAGACGTAGCTCTCGGTCACTAATTTCGCCTTGCTGTGCTTTTATTGCTGCTTGTTCGTCTTTTCTAATTTGTTCTACACGCTGTTTTAATGCGTTGTTCATTGGCTCTTGTGTTACAGCTTTTATAAATTCTTTTGAAACACCA
>MDSZ01262466.1_pt1 | contig 11315 bp, 13 predicted proteins | sample 811201 | NCBI WGS metagenome assembly MDSZ01 (sample SAMN05326647, study PRJNA326480) | marine metagenome | isolation source: seawater | place: Indian Ocean: North | collected 2010 | reverse complement strand
TGTTTTAGCAACTCCTGGATGCGCAGCAAGCGAGGCGACACCTTTTTCTTTAATCTTATGATGAAGTTCCAAAGCAAACATTACATTCGCTAGTTTACTATTAGCGTAAGACTCCCATTTATTATAATTTTCTGCCTTGATTCTGTCCCATCCAACTTTTCCAAAAAACTGTGCCCCTGAAGTAACTGTAATTACTCTTGCTTTATGACCTTTTATCATTAAGCTTTGTAGCTTAAGAGTTAGCAACATATGTGCCAAATGATTTACTGCGAATTGTATCTCGTATCCTTGAGCACTAAGAGTTTTTGGTGGATGCATTATCCCAGCATTATTTACAAGAAGATCTAAATGGGAAAAATTATTTTTTATCTCATTTGCTTTTTCTGATACATTCCTTAAATCAGAAAGATCTAGTTCCATACAAATTATATTTGCATTTGGAAAATTAATTTTAAGTTTATTTTTTGCTTCGATTGATTTTTCTTTTGATCTACAGGCCAGAATAATATCGCATCCCTTCCTAGCTAATGCTTTTGCAGTTGAGTAACCAAGACCACTATTAGAACCCGTAATTAAGGCGATTTTACCTCTTTGATCAGGAATTTGATCTGCAGTCCATTTATCCGATTTTGATTGGGAGAGTGAAACCATATGATTTTAACAAACTAAAATTTGATAAAAAGTAATTAAATTTATCCATTTATAATAATTAAGCAAAAAAACTATCGTGAAGTTTTAGATTCCTAATCATTCTCTAAATAGAAAAATTAGATAAATTACTTCTAATAATAATCTTTAAAATAAAGAACGATTACCAATATTTTTGCTAGATCTTTTAGCCAATTAGTTTGGCAGAAAAATTGCAGTATTTATTTTATTGTGCTCTCAAAATTAATAATAAAATGTTTAATATAAGAAATAAAAATGTCTCTATTCATAGAAGCAAATAAAAATTGGAATCATTTCTTAAATCAAAAAATAAAAGATTACCAAAAGTTTAGAAATTATGATTATGGACAAAACAAAGAGCAAGCTGTCTCGAAGCTTTCTCATTTTATTTCTCATAGAGTTTTATTAGAATTTGATCTTATTAATGCGATAAACAAAAAAAATAATGGTCTCGCAGTTGATAAATTCCTTCAAGAAGTTTATTGGAGAATTTATTGGAAAGGTTGGCTAGAGAATTATCCATGTGTTTGGAATAAATTTGTAAATTCTGAGCAAAAAAAATATGATGAAAATAAATATCAAAAGGCAATTGAAGCGAAATCAGAAATTACTTTTTTTAATGATTGGGTAAATGAATTAAAAGAAACAAACTATCTGCATAATCATACAAGAATGTGGTTCGCGAGTACTTGGATTTTTAATCTAGGACTACCTTGGGAATTAGGGGCAAGATTATTTTTTAAATATTTATATGACGGCGATGCTGCCTCAAATGTTTTGAGTTGGAGATGGGTTGGAGGTTTGCATACAAAAGGTAAAAAGTATCTTTTTAGTCAAGCTAATTTGAGAAAATTCTCCAATAATCGCATTTTGGTTGATAAAATAAATTACAAGGATATTAATTTGAATGATAACTTTGAAATAGTAAAGTCAATTAAAAATAAGACTTTTAAAGTAAAGAAATTTGATAATTTATTATTATTTGAAAATGATTTAAATATCAATACACTCGCAAATACTATAAATAGTTATAAATTTGCATATCTAGTGATACTCGATAACCAAGACAGGAAGATAAAAATTTCAAATAAAGTTTTGAACTTTAAGCAAAGACTTGCAAAAGAATTTTCTAAAGAATTTCCTAAACTTAAAGTTATTGATTCTAGATTGTTGGCAGCCACATTAAAAAATATTAGTTCACTTGATATGATCTATCCTTCAGTTGGAGAAAATAATGACTTTATAAATAAATTTAAATCCTCGCATTATAAGATCATAAACACCTTAATCAGAGCAGAAGACTTATATTCTTGGAAATTTGCAACTAAAGGATTTTTTGCGTTTAAAAAAAATATTCCTAAAATGAATGATTTTTTTATGCGCAATAATAATTAACTACGAAATCACAATCCTTACAAGAATCTTTCAAATTAGATTACTAACTTATGGAAAGAAATCTTGCCCCTGGATAAAAACAAAAATAACTAATCTTTTATAAGTATAAATACTTATTTAAAAGCAAGTTTATGCTTTTTGTCCACGGAGGATTACTTATATAGTTATTTTTACTTAAGTTGATTTAATAGAAGTGCTAAGTACTCTCCTCACAAAATCGTTTAGTAAAGATACAGCTCTGTTAATCTTAAGAGTAATTACAGGAACCGTCTTAATTCATCATGGTTATGAAAAATTGGCAAACATCGAAAATTTTGCAGACGCTTTTGTAAGACCTCTTCACCTCCCATTCCCCATATTTTTTTCTTACTTGGCAGCCTTTTCTGAAATAGGTGGTAGTTGGCTTTTGATAATAGGTCTGGCAACAAGGTTTGGAGCTTTAGCGATAGCTGGTACTATTTCTGTTGCTATTTATCATGCACTTGTGACGTCTGGCTTTAATATTTTCCTATTAGAACTTTTATTATTATACTTTGCATCTGCTACATCAATTTTTCTCTCAGGTCCAGGAAACTTCTCGATAGACGAAGTTATAATAAGAACTTTAAGATCAGAATCGAGTAACTCTGGAGCTTCTTCAAAAACAGATAAACCGAACAATACTAATAAAAAACAAGGCTTTTTACAGTATCTACAATCAAATATTCTTTCAGATTATTCAAGCTAATTTTTTTGGTGAAAGACTCTTTACTAATGCGACTCTTTTTTTCTCATTATTATAGTTTTCTAATCTAATAATCAAGGTAGCTTCAATAAGACTAATAAACAAACCAATAGCAGTGACCCAAGATAAAAATATAAAAGGGTTTTCATGAATGTTTGAAAAATCCATAAAGAATTTATTTCTTCTATCAAATTGACCTATTAGATATAAATTTTCAACCAATTAGAAACAATTTAGAAATAATTTAGGGATTTATTTCTATTCGTTCCCAATTGTTATTTATATGCCAAAAATATCTTTTATGAATAGGACTTTTCAACCTTAATAAATCTACAGATTGAACATTAATTGTTAAGACAGTAAAATTATTAGGCATTTCTAAATCATCATTTATTTGACTTATTGAGAATTTCTCAAGATTTTTTCCAGGGCTTGGCCAGAACCAAGTTTTTTTTGCATCTTGAGAAAGTTTTTCCCAGTATTTTTTTGTTTCTTCTACAAAGTAAGCTTCTCCTTTAAGTCTATATTGTGATTTTGTTTTGCTGAAAAACCATAAAATTTCTACGCTATTATTTTGTTTAATATCATATATTTTCTGACTTCTTTTATCACTGTAAATTATTAATGAATTACCACTCTCCCAACCTCTGAATACCACTGTTCTTAATCTTGGTTTATTTTCATTATTTATAGTTGCTATTTGAATCCAATTATTTGAAGAATATTTTCCTTCTTTCTTTTGCGTTGCCATAAGCTCCTCTCGCCAAGGGGGTATTCCTTTATTATTCATTAAAAATTTTTGGAAAAATTAAACCACTATTTTGCTTATATTTTCCAAAATCATTATATTTACCTAAAGATTTATCTTTTTTGATCATCCTTGGTATGAAAATAAATATAAAAAATAACCCAAGAACTATAAAAGGTAATATGCTCATTGAGAGCATTGCAAAAGAAAAATAAATTAGTGTTTCTCCTAGATAATTTGTATTTCTAATTCTTTTAAAAAATCCCTCTTGAATAAGCTCCTTTTTAATTTTTAACATAAAATACTTCTGAGAATCGCTTGCAAAGTGAAGAAAGACTCCAAAAATATTTATTGAAACGCTTAGTGCAACAATAATATCTGGGACTGTTTTTCCTGAAGATATAAGAATAAATGGGGCGATCCAGTAACTCCCTAAGAAAATAAAACCACTTATGCCAGTTATAAGATTTATTTTTTCTCTAAAATAACTATCTGGGAAAATTCTCTCTTTAACCAGCCATAAAATGCCATATGTGCCATGCAATGCTAGATAAATTAGACATGGTAATGAGAAATTCTGATATGAGGTCATCAAAACTAATACGAATAAAGGAGTAATACCTTTATGAAGATTTATTATTTGATTCAGTTGCATTTTTTAATTAATCTAAAAAAATAAAAAATGTTTTGTGGCTGAAAATAGTAGTAAATTTTCTTTTTATATATATATCAAGATTGTAAAATGGGCGATACTGGAATCGAACCAGTGACTCCTACCGTGTCAAGGTAGTGCTCTACCTCTGAGCTAATCGCCCCTTCTATAAGGAAAATTGAAATAACCCCCTTATAAGAAAATAGCAGTAAATGCTGTCATTTTTTAATTAATTTTATTTTCCATCTATCTCTTTTGGTTTTTTCTATTTCAAGTATCTCCAAAATTCCTTTATTTTCTAATCTTAATTTATCTCCGCTTTTTAAATTTATTGTCGATTTTAATATTTTGCTTCCATTTAAGCTTAATAAACCAGTTCTTATACGTTCATTTATTTTGCTTCTTGACAATCTAAAACCAAATGAGGCGATTGCGTCTATCCTCGTGGATGCTTCAACTGTATTAATCTCTTTTGCGATCCTATTGATTGGTGTTTTTAATTCTCTTAATTCAGCAATTTTTATTTTAACTTCTACATCCCGTAAAAAAAATGTTTCTTTTGAGAAAAGTATTTCATTAGCTTTAGAGATTACTCCTTGGGCACCTCTATCACCTAATGTCCAAATATCTCCAATCAAGTCTTTGCTTAATCCAATTTCTATCAACAAATCTCTAAAATCTGTTTGATTTGCGTTATCAAATAAAAAATTACCCTTAATCTCAATACCTTGCCCAGGAAAATCTTTAATTAAATCATTTTTGTCTAGTCCAATTTCTTTCCTGAAACATGCTACTCTTGCTCTTTCTGAGTTATCAAAACCTCCATACTTTAAATATGATAAATCATAAAGACTATTTAAATCATGCAAAATATCTTCACAAATATCAGGTGAAAAAAAAGATGTCCAATAAATTTCCCAATTCTTTAAGGCCAAATTTGACAATTTTATAATTTCTTCCATTTCTCTTTTATGTGGAGAATTATTTAAAAGTACTTTTAAATTAATCATCTAATCTTGTATAAAAAAAATGTCCTCAGATCCAGACTCTTTAATCAAAAACCATGGTAATTCGCTCCCAATTTGATTCTCCAAAAGAATTAACCATTTACCTTCTTTATGAGTTTTTAAGATAGGCCTAATTTCTTTGTTCCTATTTAAATTTATACTTCCTGATGCAACAATGCTACCTAACAAACCAGAGAACATACCTAGGCATCCTCCCATAATTGTCTCACCTATGTTGTTTAATCCTAAAAAAGCAAAAGTTGATAGATTTGTCATGTTTGAAAAGGTTAATCCAGCAATAAAACCAAATGGCATTAACCAATTCCTCATGCTTGTTTGTCTAATTCGTCTATCCAGTTTTGGGTTTAAGATTCTTATTTGTTCGATACTTGAAAGTTCTCCCATTTGTTTGCCTTCGTGTACTAATTCTTTATCCCTAGAATTTATCTGATCATTCAAAGGAGTAATTACTGTGGCTTTTGAAAGGGTGATTGATTTCTCTTGAAAAATTTTTAATAAGTTAAAGCATTTTTCAAATTCATCAAATACTAAAATGCATTTAGTCAATAGGATCGCCTCAAATGTTGATTTCTTGATTCAATATTAATAAAACAAGACCTATTTACTATAGATAAGTAAAGTAATTATTAAAGAACCATGCGTAAATGACTAAAGTTCTCATTACAGATCCAATTGATCAATCTGGAATTGATATTTTATCTCAAGTTGCACAAGTTGATCAGAGAATAGGCATATCAGAATCAGATTTAATGCTTTTCATTAAAGATTATGATGCTTTAATGATTCGTTCTGGTACTCAAGTTACTAGTGAAATTATTAATTCTTCAGATAAATTGAGAATCATAGGTAGGGCTGGTGTTGGAGTGGATAATGTCGACGTAAAGGCTGCTACCCAAAAAGGGGTTTTAGTGGTGAACTCGCCTGGGGGTAATACAATAGCAGCAGCTGAGCATACTATTGCTATGATGCTTGCTTTATCCAGGCATATACCAAAAGCACATCAAAGTACTGTCTCTGGCAAATGGGAAAGGAAAAAATTTGTTGGTAATGAACTCTACAAAAAGACATTAGGCGTTGTTGGATTAGGTAAGATTGGAGCCCATGTAGCCAAAGTAGCCAATGCAATGGGGATGAATGTGATTGGTTATGATCCATTTGTCTCAAATGAGAGAGCTCAGCAATTACAGGTTAAATTATTCGAATTAAAACTTTTATTCAAAGATTCAGATTATGTGACCTTACATTTACCCAGAACTCCTGAAACTGAAAACCTAGTTGATATTGATATTTTGAAATCAATGAAAAAAAATGCGAAATTAATTAATTGCGCTAGGGGTGGTCTTATTGATGAATATGCTCTTGCAGAGGTACTGGATGAGTCTTTAATTGGTGGGGCAGCAATAGATGTTTTTTCCCAGGAACCGCTTAATTCAGAGTCGCCATTATTGTCAGTGAAAAATAATTTAATACTTACTCCTCACTTGGGTGCATCGACTAAGGAAGCTCAGGCAAATGTCGCTATAGATGTAGCTGAACAAATCAGGGATGTCTTGCTAGGACTTTCAGCAAGAACAGCTGTAAACATTCCTGGCCTAAGCCCAGATATTATGGATAGCTTAAAGCCTCATTTACAGTTGGCAGAGACTATGGGACTTCTCATAAGTCAACTTTCTGGTGGGAAGGTGCAAAAATTGGAAGTTAAATTACAAGGAGAATTCGTGCAGCATCCATCTAAACCACTCCTGATCGCTAGTTTAAAAGGGCTTTTATCTAAAGCTCTTGGAGATAGGATAAATTATGTCAATGCCTCACTAGAAGCCGAATCAAGAGGTATTACTATTAGTGAGAACAAAGATGAATCAAGACCTGAATTTGCCAGTGGTTTACTTCAACTTACTACAATTGGCGATAATGGCGAGAATAGTGTTGCTGGAAGCATATTCGCAGATGGAGAACTAAGGATAATAAGCATAGACCAATATCCTGTGAATGTATCTCCAAGTAGATTTATGTTAGTTACAAGGCACCGAGATATGCCAGGTATTATTGGTAAGTTAGGATCTTTGCTCGGTGATCATAACGTCAATATTGCCTCAATGCAGGTCGGAAGAAAGATTGTGAGAGGAGAGGCAGTTATGGTCCTGAGTATTGATGATCCAATCCCATCAAAGTTACTGGACTCTATTCTTAAAGTTGAAGGTATTACAAATGCTAACCCAGTCACTCTTTAAAATATTGATTAATTATGTTAAAGAGAGAATGGTGGAAATTAAGCATAGAAATTCATAAAGAATTAGAGGAAATTATTATCTGGAAATTAGATAATTTAAATATACAAAGCTATGCATTTAATTATCTTAATAAGCAATCACTAAACATTGAGTTGGTTATTTGGTTGCCTAAGTCTGAATGGAATAGTAAAGCAATTGATAATCTTGAGGACGACTTTTCGAAATTTCTTTTGCACAATAATTTCAATAAAAGTTATTTTTTTAAAGAGTTTATTAGAGAGGAGGATTGGTTTGAAAGCTGGAAGAAATATTGGCAACCTGAATTAATTGGAGATAATTTTCTTGTCTTACCATTTTGGATTGATTTACCTGAGAAACATAAAAATAAACGGGTTATAAAAATAGATCCAGGAGCTGCGTTTGGTACTGGGAGTCATCCTTCTACATCTCTATGCCTAGAAACTATAGAAAAAGAATCAATTGTTGGTCAAAGGGTATTAGATATTGGCTCTGGGAGTGGAATATTAACTATTGCAGCAAAGCTTCTTGGGGCGGGTGAGTTATTTGCCATTGATAAAGATTCTTTAGCAGTTAAATCAACAGAAGAGAATTTTAATTTAAATTTTGGTAATTTAGATAATTTAGAAATTTTCCAAGATGATTTCCTAGATCTTATTAGAAGAGAAAAAATGGGAAGTTTTGACTTGATATTATGCAATATATTGGCTGATGTAATCAAAAAAATTATTCCAGCCTTATATGAAGCTCTAGATTTAAATGGGGTTTTGATATTAAGTGGAATACTTGCTACACAAAAAGATGATGTTATAAAAGTAATGCATTTTAATCAATTAAAAATTGAAAATGTTGCATTTAAGCAGGACTGGGTTTGTATTAAAGCTTCTAAATAAACTTTTTAAGTTAGTTATATAAGTTTTGCTTATGTAATATTCTTAAAACATTTTATTGTTTCATTTTTTACTTAATTATCACCCAAAATGACCTAATCAATGTTAAAAAAGTATTTGATTAGGTAATTTTTTTTACCAACAATTTATTCAAATCAATGGCTTCTTACAAAGTTACACTCGTTAGTGAGAGTGAAGGTATCAATTCAACAATTGAAGTACCTGATGATCAATACATCCTAGATGCTGCCGAGGAGCAGGGTATTGACCTCCCTTACTCCTGTAGAGCAGGTGCTTGTTCTACTTGTGCAGGGAAAATCACATCAGGAACAGTTGATCAATCTGATCAAAGCTTTTTGGATGACGACCAATTGGAAGCGGGATTTGTCTTGACTTGTGTCGCTTATCCAACCTCTGACGTGACAATAAACACTCATGCTGAAGAAGAGCTTTATTAATCATTAAAATTATAAAAAAATAATTTTATCTACTTGTAAGTTTATTTTTTTCTGCCACCCTTTTATAGAGGTGGTTTTTTTTGTTATGAATAAATTCAAATTTTTTAAATTCGGTTCTATTCAATCTAGTTTGGGTGGACAATATAGTTATAAGGTAATTGGCCCTTGCTGTAGATTGTATGATCGGGAGGAACTCCCTTGGCCATGCTCAAGAATTGCTTGGAAGAGTAAAGAACCAAGCTGGAGAAGAATTGGATCAAGATTTGTAGCAGATATGGCATCAAGAAAGTGCCCTTCTTACTCCGTAGAGATATTGGAGCCTGGATCAAAGCCTGTTCAGACAGTAATCACTTTGTTTTCCGAAAAGTTTTCCATAGAGATCCAGGAATGGTGGTATAGCAAAAAACCAGGCTCAAAAGAACCTGGTAATATCTATCCACTAGTTATTTAAATATAAAGAAATAGGAATTTTTGAGAGCTAGGCTTTTGGTTTTGGTGGAGTATATCCTTTGAGACCTGAACATTCAAGACTCTCTAATGTGTCAATACCAGTTTTAGGATTAGTTCCAGAGGCTCTTGAACAAAGTGATTTTCTTTGAGAGAGATCTAGATTTGCACCTGAGAAGTCTGCACCATCAATTGCGGCACCATCAAACACACTTTTCATTAACTCTCCATTAGTTAAATCAGCATTTGACAGATCAGCATTATCAAACCTAACTGCATAAGCAATGAGATCTTTCATGTTAGCCCCTTTGAAGCTTGCATTTTGGGCGGTGGTAACACTCATATATGCCCCTTGAAGGTTGGATTCACCAAGATCTTGTCCAGATAAATCATATTTAACATACTCAGTGTTTTGAAGATCTTTCCCATGTAGGTCTTCTTTTAAGACATCTACTGAAGAAGGGTCACTTGGATAAAGTGCGTTTGCTGCGATTGGATTAAACAGAAAGCCAACCATTAATGGAAGGAAAATCATAAGTCTTGTGAAAGACTTTTTTAGGAACGAAAAAAAGGTAACCATTTCGATCAACATCAAATTAAGAAAAACCATAAGACTATTATTTCATGGGTTGGCCATATAAAAGACTTCTTCTAACGAACTGTTGCAGTTCATTTAATTTCTGTAGTTAAAAAGTCTTTAGCAAGAAATGAATTAGGAAATATTTTTTTTGCTTCTTTTAGCAAATCAGCTGGTTTTATTGAGCTTTTCGGCGTATATCTTGGACTTAAATGAGTTAATAGCAATTTTTTAGAATTTGATAATAAAGCAGTTCTTGCCGCCATAATTGTAGTTGAGTGTAATTTTTCAAATGCCATATCTTCGTCTTTTTCAGAAAATGTCGACTCATGAACCAATAAATCAGCGTTTTTTGAGAGCTCAACAGCTGATTTGCTAAAAATTGTATCTGTACAGTAGACAAAACATTCACCTTTTCTTGGAGTGCCACAAAAGTCAGCACCATTAAATACTCTCCCATCTTCTAATGTCACTGTTTGACCAGCCTGTAATTGTGCGTAAACTGGCCCTGGAGGTATTTGAAGCTCCATAGCTTTTTCAATGTTAAATTTTCCTGGCTTATCTTTTTCTCTTACACGATAGCCGTATGCAGGTAATCTATGTTTAAGGTGAGCGCACGTTACTTTGATTTGTTGATCTTCGAATAAATTTTTATTTGATCCAGCAAACTCTTCAACGGCATAAAAGTTCAAAGGGAATGAGATCCTGCAGTAGCTGTTCTTGAGTGCAGTTAATATGAAATTTTTAAGGTCATAAGGCCCATAAATTTCAATTCCATTGCTATTACCAGAAAGACCTAAGGTCGCTAATAGGCCTGGCAAACCATATATGTGGTCTCCATGCATATGAGTAATAAAGATCTTCTTGATCTGAGATGATTTGATATTACTTTTCATTAGCTGATGCTGAGTCCCTTCACCACAATCAAATAACCATACCTCAGCCCTTTGGGATAATTTAAGAGCTAAAGACGAGACGTTTCTTGTTAAGGTGGGAACCCCAGAGCTAGTTCCGAGAAAGGTAATATTCACTTATTAAAATATTTTTTATTAAATATCTAAGTTAAATTTAAACTTTTAATTAAACTAAGGCAAACTAAAATTTGTTTCTTAAACATAGTGGAATATAAAAAAATAAAAATTCCTCTAAAGATATTTATCTTTTTGAGTTTAATTTTTAATTTTTATCAATGTAAAAATGTCCTATCATCCACGGAACCAATAATAAAGGTACTAATAAAGAAAGATAATTATGTACGAATTCGATCAGATAATTCCTTCCCAATAAGATTAAGCGCAAAAGACTTTTCTAGAAGAAAAGTCCAGGGAATTACAATAAGAAAAAAAGATAAGAAGAATACCATATTTTTTGATAGTAATAAAGAAAAAATTTATAATATTGGAAATAAAACAAAGCTTATATTAAGAACATCAGATAAAAGAGGAATCTGGGTAGGTGGGAAAAGATATCAAGGTTTA
>MDSZ01130100.1_pt1 | contig 11315 bp, 4 predicted proteins | sample 811201 | NCBI WGS metagenome assembly MDSZ01 (sample SAMN05326647, study PRJNA326480) | marine metagenome | isolation source: seawater | place: Indian Ocean: North | collected 2010 | reverse complement strand
CCTACCTCTCTAAGGAATCTTTCTCTGAGTGCTTCATGTAACCACATCCCATCTTCCAACTCCAAGAGAAGACCGTAGTTCAACAGCCTTTCAGGTGGATTTCCTTCCCAATCAACCGCTGCAGATAATTTACTCCAATCCACAGGAGAATCTGCCACAGCCAGAGTTGCTAACAACTCATGCTCTTTCGGCGGCATATGGTTGATTATTTCTTCATCTAAGAATTTTAGCCAATCGCCATGTGTTGTTTGGCCATAGATTTCGAGGAGTTCAAGTGCCAACGGATGCCCGCCTGTCACTTTATGCACATCTTCAGGATTTGCTGGTGAACCTTCCATATTTTCGACCCAATCGGTTATCTCATCGACTGAGAGGCCTTGTAGAGGCATCTCTTGTACCAACTCCCTTGTATGGACATCTCTTCTATCGTATACGTTCAGTGTCGTCCTTGATATGAAAACTAGTCTCAATGGGGCCTTTTTGGAGATATCCAGTAAAGCTCCAAGTAAATCTCTTGCTTCAGAAGTTATGTGGTGTACATCGTCCAAAACTATCAGCCAATAGGGCGGTGGACCTCCTGATTCCCCTACGAATCTCTCCCTAATTGCCTGGGCATCTGTAAGGTATGCAAGTAGCCTACGTCGCCACGAATCAACATCAAATTCCGCACCTGGAGTTAATGGCAAGGTCTCCATCAACTGATAGGGATCGTGCTTATCATCAACCCCAAATCGATGCAATAATGATACTGCCAAACCAACTGCTTTGTCCCATGGTTGGCACGGATACCAGCATACAGAAAGATGCGGAACTTCGTGCATGTGATTACCTAACCAATTTGCCACGAGTGTCGATTTTCCTATTCCTGCTATACCATGGATTACCATACATGGCGACCCTGAATCAAACCAATTATCTAGGCTTGAAATAGCATTTTGCCTACCATGAACTGTTCTAGTCTTTGGTGGCAATGTGTGGTACGTAGCGTGTGCTCCCGCTAATAATTTCAGTCTTCCCGGCGGAGGCATTTCATTGTCTTCGGATTTCTTTTTTACTAATCCAAATCTAATATCACCAAAAGTTAGAACTCCTTCATGCTGTGCATGAAGTAGAATTTGAAGTACTGTAAGCTCTGCTTGCAGGCGCCTAGCTGCCTCATTAGCCTCGACTTCTAGAAGTGTATTGGATTCGTCTCTAATCAGTACTTTCAGTTTAGACAAATCCGACAGTCGATTCTTGGCTTCCACCCGCCCATCATCTGTGAGTTGCCATGTTTTTTGTTTTCTGTCGTCCCCTCTTATCGAACGAGAGTGTTCGCTAACCAATCGTTTCCTCAGGAGAGCCCTCATTGTTCGGCTGACGTTAGGAGGATGCTGAGCACACGCCTGTGCAATGCCTGGTCTTGTCAGTGCTGCTGAAACCACGTAGCGGTCAGCTTGTTCATCCTCTTCCAAAAGGTGCAGAAGTATTCTATCTTTAACCGCTACATTCACTTTAGGAATGTCTCCGGTCATAACACTCGTACGAGTAATTTACATTCAATCATTACTCAAAATAGATTTAAAAATTTTGAGCATTCTAACAGTAAGTCCTTTATTACCAAAACCAACCGGAGGTTATGGCTATCAACAAGTGGCGCTCTATGTTCCTATCCCTGTTGATGCTTGGAATGCTGGCTCTACCCATGGCATCAGCTGCAGATTCTGATGGAGATGGAATAGAAGATTCGATTGACGACTGTCCATATTCTGCTGGAGACTCTAGCGTTGATAGGAACGGATGTCCAGACAAAGACAGCGATGGAAAATCTGATTTCAATGATAGGTGGACCTCATTTAATCCTAATTTCGCTATTGATCTGACTATTCTTACTGGCACCACCAATCAAAACGGGTTTGATCAGACTGATGTTGATCACTCCCCCGATGGCGCTTCCATCGCTACGAGCGATGAAAGGGGATACCTGCGACTATGGAATGCCACTACAGGAACAAATTACCGTACTGCAAATGTTGGTGGAGAACTCTCGAGTGTTTCTTGGTCTGGAGATGGAAGGTTTATTGGAGTGACAAAGGACGATGATACAGCACATGTATTTTATTCAAATAATCTCTCAAGTGTGCATGGAGCAATCAGTGCAGACGTAGGTGGCGGCGATTCCCCATATGATATTGACATTTCAAACGACGGAGAAATGGCTGCAATAGCAATCGGTCGATCCGGAAATGGCGGAACTGCCGGTGTTGTGAGAGTTATCGATATGTCAGATGGTTCGGTAATCCAAAATCTAAATCCCGGCGGAGAGAATAGATTCTATTCCGTAGAATTTTCACCAGATAACAGTCATTTGCTAATTGGAAGCAATGGTGATTTTTACGTCGCTGAGACCACTACATGGTCAACAGTTAGGTCTGAATCTGACCCCAACGGTGCTGTGAACTCTGTTGACTGGTCCCATGATGGAGAGCACATGGCTATATGTGAAGGATGGAATTACGGTGGCTCAGGATCTACCATACGAATTTATGAGGCTGGGTCATGGATCGAAAAATGGAGCAAGTCTGGTAGCACATCGTGTTATTCCTCTGACTTTTCACCAGATGGTCGCCGGGTAATTTTCGGAATGGGTTGGTATCAAGGAGACGGCGCCACTGCAAAAATTTACGATGTTGCCACGGGTAATAATGCTCAAAACCTAATTCAACCAAGGCCAGGTGGTTGTACCTCCGGAGACAATGGAAACGACTGTGGACAAAACAACGGGTTATCATGGTCTCCCGACGGCACTAGAATAGCTCAATCATTTGGCAGGAATAACGAGGGACTGTATATTTGGCTTGATAATTTAGACCAAGATAAAGATGGTTGGAATACAACCGACCAGGGAGATGGCAAAGTCGATGCTTTCCCAGAACAACATACTCAGTGGAACGATACAGATAATGACGGATATGGAGATAATCCATTACCGGCATATCAGGGAGATGCTTGCCCAACCACATATGGAAAGAGTAACCAAGATAGGTTTGGTTGCCCTGACGGCGATGGAGATGGATATTCCAATGATGGCGATTTATTCCCCAGCGATAGTACACAGTGGGTTGATTCCGACTCAGATGGAATTGGGGACAATAACTTCCCAGACATCCACTTCCAAATTGATGATTTAACTGGGCTGCGATATAACCAGACCGGCGACGCTTTCCCAAACAACCCAACTCAGTGGAATGACACTGATGGGGATGAATGGGGGGATAACTATGACAACGCATCATGGACCCCTGTAAGACCTGTAGATGACCCATCAACGACCGATTTCGATGAAAGTTGGCCAGGAAACTTTGATTCTAATGCAACTCAAGTTGACAAGTTCCCGCTCTTCAGTTCTCAATGGAGAGACACTGATGGCGATTGGATTGGAGATGAACCAAATACGCCTGTTTCTGATGGTTGCCCATTTACTTGGGGTAATTCAACAGAAGATAGAATTGGTTGTAGAGATACTGATGGTGACGGATGGTCTGACCCGACGGCTGATTGGCCAGCACACAACGTAGGAGATGCTGATGCATTCCCTTACGATGCCTCACAATGGAGGGATACTGATAATGACGGGTTTGGAGATAATACTACAGGAAATAACCCAGATGAATGTCCCGGCGAATACGGAACATCGTCTTTTGATCGAGTAGGCTGCCCTGATGAAGATGGCGACGGATGGTCAAACGCAGGAGACCCGTTTCCAACCGATGGCACGCAATGGGAGGATAGAGACGGCGATGACTGTGGAGACAATCAAGATGGAAACAATCCTGATTTATTCCCCGACGATTCGGGGCAGTGTACAGATACTGATGGCGACGGATATGGAGATAGAAAGGTCGGCGCAAATGGAGACTTCTTCCCTAATGATCCCACCCAGTGGAGTGATTTTGATAATGATGGATTTGGAGACAACCCCGATGGGAATAATGGTGACCAATGCCCCGAACTTTATGGGAAATCGCAAATACCTGAGGCAAGAGGTTGCCCCGACTCAGATAATGATGGTGTGGTTAATCCATTCGATGCATTCCCAAATGATTTCTACCAACAAACCGACAAAGATGGTGATGGATGGGGAGACAATCAAGCAGTTCCAAACGGAGATGAGTGTCCAGAGGAATACGGTACAAGCACGAATAATTCTAGACAGGGATGCCCTGATGCTGACAACGATTCATGGGCAGATGTAGATGACATGTTTCCAGACGATCCATTACAATGGGTTGACACCGATCTAGATGGATGGGGGGATAACTATGGCTGGGTCAACAAAACTATTGCGGATGAGGAAAATATTGGCGACCTAATTATTGTTAGAGACCAATGGGGTGATGCATTCCCGACAGACCCAAGTCAATGGTCTGACACCGACGGGGACGGATTTGGAGACAATAGTACAGGAAGGGTACCCGATGCCTTCCCTCTAAGAGAATCGCAATGGTCTGATACCGATGGTGATGGTTACGGAGATAATATACTGGGAGAGTGGGAACCAGATGAATGTAATGTGAAATATGGTGAATCATACATAGACTTTTTTGGTTGTCCTGACTCCGACAAAGATGGAGTGTCTGACCTTACTGACCCATGTCCCTATGACGAAACAATCAGTGCTGGAATTAGAGGTCAGGAACGATGTGCGTCATTTGATGACCACGATAATGACGGCATTCCAAACAAATTTGATTCCGACTTTGTTGCAGGAGCCGATGGTGATGGTGAAGGAACCTTGAGTACTGAAATTCTGGTATTAATCGGATTGGTGGTTTTCCTTCTTGCTATTGTTTCAGTTGCCATGATTGCAAAACAAGCAGGAAGAAGAAGATCTGCGCACAACCGATCTGAAGAAATGAAGGTCAGCGCAATGTTCCAAGAAGAAGAAGCTAGGAGGCTTGAATGGATAGATTACTATGTCGCTCAAGGAGACACGGCGAAAGCGATGGAACTAGGTTGGCAACCTCCGGCTGAAGTCCCTCAATGGCAGCAGCACCAAATGCAACAACAACAAGCACAACAGGAAGCTATTCCTAATATGTTGAGTTTGGATGACCTCTGATCATTGCTATTTTGATGCAGCCCTTTCTCTTCGAGCTTTTTCAGCTAAACTATCATCGAATGCTAAGAAGTCTAGACTATTCCATTCTTCATCGCTGTCCAAAGCATTCAACGCCTCATTGTCGGATAGTAGTTGTTCTATTGTAATAAAGGTTGGATTTGAACCGTCTGCCAACTCGTATTGGTGTCCCGGCAATACCAACCAATTTCTTGGTAAGTCCATAAGGCGCTGTCTTAAATGAATCAATGACTTCCTTTGAGCATCAGTATCGCCACCAAAGAGATCAGTTCTTCCACAACGGCCAAGGAACATGCAATCTCCACTAACAACTACGCCTTCACCAATGAAAGTCATGTGGCCTGGCGTATGGCCAGGAGTGCAGTGTGCTTCAATTTCCAATTCGCCCATTTTGTGAATTATTGATGTAAAGGGTTTGTTTGACCAAATCCGATTCGATGGCCCATCCCATCCTCTTTTCACTTCATCCTGATGCACCCATACCTCCCGATCTTGAAGACCGCCTACGCCTTTGGAGTGATCCCAATGAGAATGTGTCAACCAAACCTGTTCGAGTTCCCAGCCATTTGCATTACAGATGTTTATCCAGTAGTCAGAGAAAAAGGGGTCGATGATTGCTGCTTTTTCTGTTTTCTTGCAAACAAGCAAGTGATTCAAATTATCCCAATCGCCCAACTGCGCTTGATAAACAAGCATTTTTTCAGTTTCAAGTATACATTCAGCCATCTTCGCTCACCAATGCGATGGACCGCATCCCTTCTAAGGGATGACGCATATGGTATACCATGGGCAGAGAGCGAATGCTGGCTGTTGTCTTGGCTTTTCTTTTCGTAGCCATGGCACCAAACGCTCTTGCTAATCAGGAAAATGTTACAGTTAGTGCCGTTCTTGAAGATGCGCCAGAAAGGGGATGGTATTCCTCAGGAGACCTTGTGTCAGTTTCAGCCGTGATGTCCAATAGTGGCGATGCTACTAGCATAATCGTGGACCCTTCTTGTAACGAAGTTTTGAGAGTATGGGGAAACAATCAATTGGTATTTGACGGGACTGTGAATTGTCTAGGACAAAGTCGTGGAATGGACATTGGGGCCAATTCTGAGACGCAGTTTGAAACATTGGTTTGGGATTTGAAAAATGATAATGGGGAATTCGTTCCCTCTGGAGACTACAGAGTGGAATACTTCATTGCTGGCGAGGAGTTATCCTCTAGTGTAATCATTCATGCTCAGACGCCAACAGATGTTCCAGAAGAGTTGGAACTGATTGTGACTGCGACTTCAAGAACAGATACCCACTATGATTCTACTCCAAGTCTAATCACGGTCCGTCTTCTTAATACACTGGAGAATAGCATTGACTTAGACTTCGGAGAATGCAAGTTGATTTTTAACGATGAATTGTTAGACAAATGTGGCCCTGCCAATATAAATGGAAATGAAATTGTGACCATTGCACAGATTCCAATAAATATTGAATCTGGACAAAATAACTTCTACATCTCGTTAGGAGATAACAAACTAACCGAAGTGATAACAATTACAGGATATGAAAGCGAAACCTCGAATGACAACTCAGCGATCAGTTCTCAATTAGAAGCTGTCTTCAACATCGGGCAACAGACCCAATATGGTGATTCAGAGACATTTTCTTCCGAAATTGGTATATTAAATAATGGAAATGAAGATTCTGCAATCTCTTTTTCCAACTCATGCCTTGGAGAAATTTGGATTGTTGATTCATCTGGCAGGGTTGTAATGGATTCAATGGAATTTAAAGAATGTTCAGAAATTAACTCGGATTACAGCATTGCACCGGGTGAATCGAAAACATTGGTGGAACGAAATTGGGACTTTATTGATAAAAACGGGTGCCACGTTGCTCCTGGAATTTTCACAATTATGTTCGAGATCCCAGAACTGAAAATATTCACTAGCAAACAGGTCAATTATTTAGGCGAAATTGGCAACTATTGTCTTGAAAGTGCAGCGTACATAGAACCAACTTTGGCTGGCGGCGATAATTTGATTATGTCACCTGTAATTCACAATGTAAACAATAAAGAAATTACATTCCTTTCTTCTTGTACACTTCTCACTACTTTAGTTGGTGAGGGCGACATTATTGATAATTGGGGAACACATTGTGAAAATGCAAGTCCTTATACAACGAATTCTGAAAGAATAGAATTAACTCAGGAGAATCTTGATTTAAATGATTTAGAAGACGGAGAGTATTCTTTGATTGTTGAAACATTATCGGTGCCAAGAGTTCGCTCAGTAGTCTCATTCAATTGGCCAATAATCGATAATGTAGCAGAAGAAGTTGAACAGGTACCTGAGGATGATGATAACATCGAAAGCTGGATTATTTCAGGTTCTTGGTCATCAACTACAAACGATATCGGGACATGCTGGCTATTGAATACTCCAGATAATGAAATCTTGACTTTTGCTAGCGCTAAAGGGCCACAGTCGTGGTCTCCAAGTGTTGGCGCGACTGGAGAATATCTTGTTAACAATTCAGAATCTGCGCCTGAATGTTCTGATTTCGCTGCACAAGCAATTACTATCAAAGAGGTATACAGCCAATCAATACCCACAGAGGATGAAAAAGAAGAACAAGTGGTCGTTGCAGAGACTCCCGTAACTTCCTCTGACGAAGAAATTAGTCCCACTGTAATTACGATAGGGGTTGCTGTGGCAAGCACAGGCATACTATCTCTGCTCGTTGCAGTCATCGCGACTAACGAATCTTGGAGGATACCTGCTACTAGCGCAGGTTTGTGGCTGCTTGGTTTAGTAGGACGTACAAGTGAGACCAGTGACGGAAGATACCAGAGAGGCCGTTTAATGGGTTACTTGACTGCTAACCCAGGATGTCACTTCCGTGCATTAATGGCTGCGCTGGACATGTCAAATGGCCAAATAACACACCATTTGAAAATTTTAGAAGATGAGGGTAGAATCTGGAGAAGAGCAGATGGAAGATTGGTAAGATTTTATCCATACACAGCTAATCTTCATCCGGGAATTTTAGATCAAGATCTGCCGATGCCCCCTCTATCCCCTGACCCCAATAGTCTACAAGGCAAGATTCTAAAATTGCTAGACGATGATGGTCAAATGAACAAATTTCCTACCCAAGCGGAGTTGGCTCATAGGCTAGATAGATCACAACAACTAGTAAGCCATCATTTGAGAACATTACAAAAGTACGGATTGGTGCAAAAGCAAAAATCTGGAGTTAAGAACAGGTATTGTCTGACAAGAGAAGCATTATTCTTACTCGATACTACAGAGTTATGATTCGCAGATGGTTTCAAGGCCATTACATATGTCGAGGGGTTGACCCGTAGGGCAAAGAGGTGTTTTGATGTCGGATTACGTTCCACAAAATACTGAGTTGTCTTGGCAAAAAGCATGGGATGATGCAAAAATTTTCAACACTGAATTCAATGAAGGCAATCCTAAGTTCTATTGTTTGGAGATGTACCCATATCCTTCTGGGAAAATGCACATGGGGCACGTCAGAAATTACTCAATTGGAGACGCGGTTGCTAGATACAAACGATTGATGGGGTACGATGTATTGTACCCAATGGGATTCGATTCTTTCGGAATGCCTGCCGAAAACGCTGCTATAGCAGAAGGGGGCCACCCTCATGATATCACTGAAAGAAACATGGCTTCGATTACCCAGCAAATCAAACGTATGGGTTTCTCATATGATTGGAGAAGGATGGTCAAAAGTCACGATCCACAGTATTATCGTTGGAACCAGTGGTTCTTCCTAAAGTTCCTAGAGAGGGGGCTTGCGTATCAGGAATTCGCACCAGTTAATTGGTGTAAATCTTGTAGTACAGTTCTGGCTAATGAACAAGTTAAAGCAGGGAGATGTTGGAGATGCAATGGACCTGTGATCCAAAAAGAAATGAGTCAATGGTTCCTTAACATTACAAAATACGCCCAAGAGCTCTTAGATGGTCTTGAAAATATAAATTTCCCAGAGAATGTAAAGGCACTACAGCAAGATTGGATCGGTAGGTCAGAAGGTGCTGAAATAGAATTTGAAATAGAAGGACATGAAGAAAAAATAAGAGTGTTTACAACTAGACCTGATACGCTATTTGGAGTAACATTCCTAACCCTTGCTCCCGAACATGAACTAGCAGAAAGACTGGTCAAAGGGACTGATTATGAAAACGAATGGAAATCGCTTTATGATGAAATAATGGTCATGAGTGAATTTGACCGCATCAAAAATATGGGCAAAAAGAAAGGGGTGCCCACAGGCTCTTCTGCAATTCACCCCCTGACTGGTGAAAAAATCCCCATTTGGATTGGTAATTTCGTAATCGCATCTTACGGAACAGGCGCCGTAATGGCAGTACCTGGTCATGATGAAAGAGATTTTGACTTTGCAAAGAAATACAATATCGCAATCAAACGCGTACTTGTAATGAACGAAGATGCAAAGGCAGATGATGAGTTAGAATCAGCTGAATGCGATTTGGGCTGGATGGTAAATTCCGGGCTTGAAGGATTTGACGGCCTGTATGGAGATGATGCTAAAACTGCCGTTTGTAAAGCTCTAGAGAATAAAGGCAAAGGCAATCGTACTGTAAACTGGAAAATCCGACCTTGGCTAATTAGCCGACAAAGGTATTGGGGTACACCAATACCTATCATCCATTGTAGTTCATGTGGATCAGTTCCTGTTCCCGAAGATCAACTTCCAGTTGAGTTACCCAGAGATGTCGTATTCGATGGCAAAGGAAATCCACTAGAAACTAGTGAATCCTTCTGTAATGTAGACTGCCCGAAATGTGGAATTCCAGCAAAACGGGAAACAGATACTATGGATACATTCGTCGATTCATCATGGTATTTCTTGAGGTATACTGATTCGATCCAAAATCAGGTTTCGTTTAACACGGATGTTGCAAATCATTGGATGAATGTTGATTTTTATTGCGGCGGTATAGAACACGCACAAATGCATTTGATCTATGCAAGATTTTGGACAAAGGCATTACGAGATATTGGTCTGCACGATGTCGACGAGCCATTCAACGAGTTATTATGCCAAGGTATGGTTAACAAATCTGCACCTTGGTGTAATTCCTGTGCAATCACGCTACACGTCGACCATACAGATCAAAATTGTCCTCATTGTGATGAACCGCTTGCGATCAGAAGTGCAAAAATGAGTAAGAGTCTAGGAAATACCGTATCCCCTGAAGAAATGATTGAAAAATATGGTGCTGACACAGTTAGACTGTTCATTTTATTCGCAGCAAACCCAACTGCTGGAATGGATTGGTCCGATGCAGCTCTCGAGGCAAATTATCGCCAAATGGTTCAGTTATACAGCATACCTAATTCAATTCTTCAATGGGATGGTAAACCCAGTAGCATCGATCTATGGATGAAGGCGAAAATAAAGCAAAGATACAATCAATGGAAGGATGCTATGGACTGTTATGATTTGAGAGGCGCTGTCGATGCAAGCCACTTCGATCTGGTCAAAGATCTAAATTGGTACAGGCGACGAGGTGGAGATAACCCAGAGGTCGGAAAGGAAATTCTCAGAGTGTGGTCCCATATGATTTCTGTAGCTACGCCTCACTTAGCAGAAGACTGGTGGGAAATCATGGGTAATCAAGATTTGATCGCTGGTAGGAAATTTGGTCCATTGGATGATCTGACACCTGAAGAAATATCTGCTCTTGAAGCGGAAACCTACCTGAGGTCGTTCCTAGAGCAAGCAAGAAAGGTTGCTAAAGTCGCTGTTAGGCACATAGGTGGTGAACCAAGGGGAGCAACAGTACATATTACTCGTCCATGGAAAAGAGAACTTGCAATTGCTGCAATAAAACACGTCGAATCCGGAAATAATGTAAAGACCTTCTCTAGCCTTCTTGGCGATTTACCATTTGTAAATTTGGAAAACAAAGGAGATATAATGGGGTTCTGGGGCAAAAGAATGCTACCGCAGATTTTCAAATGGTCCGATGACGAGAAAACGATGATTTGCGGAAATCTTGACGAGGCTAATGTTCTCATCGAAGCATCAGGATTCATCTGTAATGATCTCGAGCTCGCTAGTATCGACATCGAGTCCGGAATTACTGATATCGGAAGAAGCAGTGCTGCTATCCCCTTGGCTCCCTCCATTGTCTATCGTTGATGATTTT